>LNAP01000002.1_pt1 | contig 281065 bp, 264 predicted proteins | sample 602601 | NCBI WGS metagenome assembly LNAP01 (sample SAMN02440304, study PRJNA202911) | soil metagenome | biome: Subtropical and temperate rainforests or woodlands; isolation source: soil samples (1 kg each in a 20% v/v slurry with milli Q water) were... ...
TTCAAAATCCTGAAAGAGTAAAGAAATATTTTAGACATAATGACATAAAATATGCAGCAGCATAATAAATTTCCGTTATTAATCCGTCAGGTTAATAACTAAATTAAACAGTATGAGATACGCGCAAATTCCTTCCTCATTATTTATAAAAAACAGACAAAATTTTACGGCAAAAATGGAACCTAATTCCATTGCTGTTTTAACATCAAATGATGTAATGCCCAACAATGCAGATGATGAAATGGGATTTTCCCAAAACAACGACTTGTTTTATTTAAGCGGCGTTGATCAGGAAGATTCTATTTTATTGTTGTATCCTGATGCTTCTTTGCCTGCAAACAGGGAAATTTTGTTTGTGAAAGAAACCAGCGAACTGATAAAGATTTGGGAAGGCGACAAGCTGACGAAAGAAAAGGCTTTTGAAGTTTCGGGCGTAAAAAATGTAAAATGGCTGCAGGATTTTGACCTGACATTGCAATATATGGCGTTTGAAGCGGATACTTTTTATTTGGGTCACAATGAGCATAAAAAAACGCTGACTTCCGAAATGTTGACGCAACAAGACCGGATGATTGCAAAATGCAAAGAAAAATATCCCTTGCATCATTACCGGCGTGCCGCAAAAATAACAAGAGAACTTCGTCAAATTAAATGGGAAGAAGAAATTGCCTTGATGCAACAAGCAGCCAATATCAGTATTGGAGGTTTTAAAAGGGTTTTAAAAGCAGTAAAACCCGGTATGATGGAATACGAATTGGAAGCGGAACTGACTTATGAATTAATAAGAAATGGCGCAAAACGCCATGCATTTATGCCCATTGTGGCTTCCGGAGCAAATGCCTGCGCGTTGCATTACAACACAAATGATTCAATTTGCAAAGATGGCGACATGGTTTTGATGGATTTTGGCGTGTGTTATGCAAATTATAATTCAGATACGACGCGTTGCTTTCCGGTAAACGGGAAATTCTCAAAAAGACAAAAAGAAGTTTACAATGCGGTGTTGCATTGTTTAAAAGAAGGGTCAAAATTATTAAAACCCGGAGCGGTTTCATCCGAATATGAAAAACAAATGGCAAGTTTGGTTGAACAGCAACTCATTGATTTAGGCGTACTTGATGCTGAAAAAGTTAAAAACCAGGATCCTGAAAATCCGCTTTACAAAAAATATCTTATGCACGGAACGGCTCATTTTATTGGTTTGGATGTGCATGATGTTGGTTTGTACACTAGGCCATTTGAAGCTGGAATGATCCTAACTTGCGAGCCTGGAATTTACATCGCCGAAGAAGGCATTGGCTGTCGCTTGGAAAATGATTATTTAATCACTGTGAAAGGAAATTTCAATTTAACCGCAGAAATGCCTATCGAAGTTGAAGAAATTGAAGCACTGATGAAACTTTAATAGCCAAAGGCAATATAAGGCAATCGTTGTTAGTTATATAAAATAAATTGTTTCCCTTTTCTGTTTTTATGCCAAAAAAGTTTAATTTAGGGACGAATAGAAAATTTTAGTCTCAAGCCTTTTATAAGTGACATATTATTTTGTAATTGGTTATTTTTTGTTTAAAAATATCAACAAAAGTTTTAGAATAAAAGAAATAATTTAACAATCTAAACTTATATTTATGGCTTTTTTTAAGGTATTGGAGTAAAATAATTCACATATTTTTTACCGTAAAGGAAAAAGCAATTAGGGTGTCATACATTCTTATTGTGAACCCAAAAAAGATTAAACAACCCTGTTAATTGAATATTTAAAGGAAAAAAATGAACGAGTCCATTGTTATAGGATTGTTACAAAATTCGGCCATATTACTTGCTTTTTCATTGTTGTATCAAAATATTTGGATCAGAGACAAGGATGTGAAAAGTGCTTCAGCAAAAATTATAGCAGGCTTAATTATAGGTGGGATGGGCATTATTTTGATGTTTACGCCATGGATGATGGTTCCCGGAATTTCATTCGATATGCGTTCTGTGTTACTTGCTGTTTCGGGTCTGTTTTTAGGCACAATTCCAACCATAATTACCATGCTGGTCACTGGATTGGCACGATTATATATTGGCGGCGATGGTTTATGGATGGGCTTGGCAGTAATTCTTTTCTCGGGTACAATTGGCTTGTTATGGCGAAAATTTAGGCCAAATTGGAAATCGAATAATTATCGTCTTGAATTGCTGGCTATGGGTTTGGTTGTTCATATTATAATGTCTGCCTGTGCAATATTTCTTCCGGCTGATTTAATTTTCCCAACCTTAAAAACAATAGCAATTCCATTAATATTTATTTATTCCCCTGTAACCATGCTGTTGGGGATTTTAATGGTTAAACAATATAAAAATCGGCAAAATGAATTGGCGCAACTAAAGTTAAAGGAATATGAACGCAGATTCACTCAGATTTTGGAAAGCGGAAATATTGTGTCACTTTTGCTGAACAACGACGGAAGCATAAACTTTTGCAACGATTATTTATTGCGAATTATCGGCTATGACAGGGAGGAAGTAATGGGAAAAAACTGGTTTGACACATTTGTTCCACTTGATGAAAGAGCAAAATTAAAACAGTTATTTTCTAAGGGAATGCAAATTAAGGAATTCTCAAAAAACCATGAAAATAAAATACTCACAAAAGCAGGTAAGGAATTAAATATTTTGTGGTACAATATTGCATTAAAATCTGATCGGGATGAAGTATTGGGAACTGCCAGCATTGGCGTAAATATTACCGACAGCAAAAAGCATGAAAAAATGCTTGAAGAAAAAAATGCAGAAATTGAATCCCAAAATGAATCGCTAAAAGAAATCAATAAAGAATTGCAGCTTGCCAAAGAACGTGCCGAAGAAAGCGACCGATTAAAAACGGCTTTTCTTGCCAATATGAGCCATGAAATACGCACACCAATGAACAGTATTCTTGGCTTTTCAGATTTGCTGAAAGAATCAAAATTAACAATTGAAAAACAGCACCAATATATTGACGTTATTGAGAATAGTGGAAAACGAATTCTCAATATTATAAACGATATTATTACAATCTCAGAAATAGAAACCGGAATTATAGAAATTAATAATTCTGAATTTAATATTAATGAGCAAATAGAGAGCATCTATGCATTATTTAAAAAAGAAATTGCACAAAAAGGAATTGATTTCAGCTATAAAAATACCTTAGCGGATAGTGAGGCGATGATTAAATCTGATGGCGAAAAAATATATGCAGTCCTTCTCAATTTGGTTAAAAATGCCATAAAATTCACAAATCACGGCGCTATAGAATTTGGCTATAACCTAAAAAATGAATCTGAGTTTGCCGAACTTGAGTTTTTTGTAAAGGATACCGGAGCAGGTATTCGCAATGAACAAAAGGAATTGATCTTTGAGCGGTTTAGGCAAGGAAGTGAATCATTAACCAGAAATTATGAAGGCGCAGGTTTGGGATTGTCTATTTCGAAGGCTTTTGTGGAAATGTTGGGAGGTGAAATTTGGGTTGAAAGCGAAGAAGAAAACATGCATTACGGCAAGGATGGAAGCACTATTTTTTACTTTACCATTCCCTATCATATAAAACCAAATTCAAAAATGGATATGCCACATGTAACTTCTGAAACCGGAAAAGCATATCAAGCTAAAAATCTGAAAATATTAATCGTTGAAGATGATGTTGTCTCAGAAAGCATGCTTGAAATAATGATTGAAGAGTATTGCAAAGCGCCTTTAGTTGCCAAAAATGGGCTTGAGGCGGTACAGTTATGCAAAGATAACCCCGACATTGATTTTGTTTTAATGGATATTAAGATGCCAGAATTAAATGGTTATGAAGCCACAGAACAAATTAGGAAGTTTAATAAAGACCTCATTATTTTTGCACAAACGGCATTTGCACTTCCAGGCGACCGAGAAAAGGCCATAGCGGCCGGATGTAACGATTATATTTCAAAACCTTACAGTCAGGCCGAATTGACAGGATTGATTGATAAGTATTTTAATTAATTGAAAAAATCATTGGATCAAAAAATTAAATAATAAAAATGAAGTTTTATAAATCGCTGATTTTATTTGTTGCAGTAAGTTTTTCAATGGTCTCTTGCAAAGTGGTTGCATTAGATCCCGTTGAAATTTTGACGTTTGAGCAAAAATTAACAAACCTTTTTCCAACGGCCGAAATTACCGAAATGGAAACCAAAGATCATTTTACAAAAGCATTCCAAATTGTTTTGGATGAACCGTTAGACCATGAAAATCCTTCAGCAGGAACATTTAAACATTTTGTTTATTTATCGCATACCGACACAAAAATGCCGACCGTTTTGGTTACCGAAGGCTATAACGCAAATCCCGGCACTTATGAATTAAGCAAAATATTGAAAGGAAATCAGGTGCAGGTTGAATACCGGTTTTACGGAAAATCACGTCCCGATACCATTCCTTGGCAATATTTAAAAAATGACCAAGCCATTGAAGATTATCATAAATTGGTGACCAAACTAAAAAGATTGTATACCGGAAAATGGATTTCAACCGGAATAAGCAAAGGCGGCGAAACTGTGTTGATATATAAATCGAAATATCCTTGGGATGTGGAGGTTGCCGTTCCTTATGTGGCGCCGCTGATTAACGGGCAGGAAGACAAAAGAACAGAAAACCATATAAATACCGTTGGAAGCGCTGCCTGCCGTGCAAAAATTGTCGAATTTCAAAGAAATACACTAAGAAACAGAGATTCAATTTTAGGTGAAATTGTAAATTATGCAGCAACAAAAAATATGACTTTTACAGAACTTTCTGTGGAAGAAGCTCTGGAATATGCGGTATTGGAATTTCCTTTTTCCTTTTGGCAATGGGGCGGAAATTGCGATGAAATTCCAACCGAAAATGCAACAGCCGCAGCGATGTTTAATTATATCAATAACATTGTGGGCATTTCTTTTTACAATGATCAAACTTATACCGAATTACTTCCTTCTTATTACCAGCATTTGACGGAGTTGGGCTATTATGGGTTTGACACCACGCCGGTGAAAGATTTGCTGAAAGTTGTCCACCAACCAACAAACAAGCGTTTTGCGCCTAAAAATGTGGATTTAACCTACAATCCCAATTATATCAATGAGGTGCGCGATTTTGCGGAAAATAAAGGCCACAAAATCCTCTATATTTATGGGGAATACGATACTTGGGGCGCGTGTGCGCCAAATCCGAAACCTCATGTGAATGCCTTAAAAATGATTTTAAAGGGTGGTTCGCATAAAACAAGAATTAAGGATTTTTCTGCGGAAGACCAAAAAATTATTTATGATAAACTGCAAAACTGGCTGGGATACAGCGTCACTATTTTTCCGTTGGAAGAATAAATTTTCTATGAAATAAGATAATATTAGCCAACCACTTTCTTTTGGGCGCTGTGAAATGCATCTGCCTGAAATTGTAAAATTTCGCGCGCTTTTTGCTTTTTGTAATTGTACAGCTCCTTTTCGTCGGCCAATTCGTTGTAAATGGCTTCGTTGAGCGCAGCATCTGTATTTAATAGTTTTTCACGCTGATTTTCTTTTTGTTGCACCCAATTTTTTACTGAATTTTCAACATCTTGTGTTTTGAAATCGTACTCACCTTTTGAGGCGATTAATTTAGCCAAAATGGGTGAAGTTTCAATGGCCAAAAACAGCAGGAAAATAAAAAAGGAAGGAAGCCAAGGCAATTCTTCCAAAGCGTTTATCCGCGCCATTAATCCGTCGAAACCGTCAATAATGGGTTGTGATGCGTTAATTTGTGTTGTTTGCTGTTTGGTTAAAGTGGCTATTTGCGTTTCATTTTCTGCAATTTTTGATTTATTTTCTGTTTTTATTTGTTGCAATTCGGCCAAGGCCGCGTCATGTTTTTCACGTTTTTCTTCATAAACAGGACCTTTACCGAGCAGTTTGGTTCCTTTTCTTCCTTCCGCTTCTGCAATGTAAGTTTCATATAAGGCATTGGTTTCGGCTTCTTTGTTGTCGATTTCTTTTTTTAAGCCGGTTATTTCATCTTGAATGGCCGTAATTGCAGGCGTAAACTGGTTGGCAATTTGCGCTTTGTTTGCCAACGTTAATTCATTTTTTTGGGTTAACAAAACCTGATTGATTTCTTTTTCAAAAATCTTAATTTCCAAAGGTTTTGAAATAACCACCGCAATAATGACGGCCAATATAATTCGTGGCGTTGCTTGCCAAATTTCTTTCCATTTGGAATCGCTTTTTTTGATAGTGGAAACAATAAAGCGGTCTAAATTAAAAATGAGCAATCCCCAAATAAATCCGAAAAAGATGGCGGTGTAATAGTTGTCGAAAACAGTAAACAGCGCATAGCTTGCCGCAATAAAAGCCATAACGGCCGTAAAAAATACGGTGCCGCCAATCCCGGCATATTTGAGTTGTTCGGCTTTGGAGCTTGTTTTTAGGATATCGGTATCTGCGCCTGAGCACATCCAAAAGAATCGATTAAGCATAACATAGTAGTTTGTTATGCAAATAACGTAAAAGTTTTTGAAATATTTTCTTAAAGGATTATTAAATTTAAGGAGTACTTAAAGTGGCTAAAGTTTTGAAGTACTTAGCGTTAAAAAAGCTTTTCAAATTAAAACAATCTTTGGTATAATTAAAATGACGGTAAAATAAAAATAACAGCAGAAATGGATATTTATTGTGTATGCTATAATGAAAATGATTGTAGAGACAGTTCACAAATTGTCAGTTCTAAAGTTAAAAATTGAATTGTTGTTTTTAAGAAATATCTTTCTTTAATGACTAAATCAAACTCCATTTCCTCCAGATATGGCTGGGGATAGGCTTTTGCGTTAGGGAAGGAAGTGAAAAGCCCTCAGACACGCTTTTGGGCGTGACGAGGACTTGCAACGGACTGCCCGCCCGTAGGGAACGCCCAAAAACACTGATTTATTGAAGAGGTTGCGATTGCTGTTTATAAACCGTAGTTTTGCGTTTTTAAAAACACAGTATGGGAATATCGAAAAAATTAGACGCCCGCAGCGGTTCTAAATGTGAATTGTGCGGATCAACAGCCGATTTAAGCGCTTATGAAGTGCCACCTGCAAAAAATGGAAATGAGGATGACAGCGTGGTGGTTTGTGCCACTTGCAGCCATCAAATTGAAAATGAAGATGCGGTTGATGCGAATCATTGGCGTTGTTTAAACGACAGTATGTGGAGTGAAGTGCCGGCGGTGCAAGTGATGGCTTGGCGTATGTTAACTCGTTTAAAGGCAGAAGGTTGGCCACAAGATTTGCTGGATATGCTTTATTTGGATGAAGAAACATTGGCTTGGGCGAAAGCAAGCGGTTTAGGTGAAACGGCAAGCGATAAAATTGTGCACAGAGACAGCAACGGCGTGATTTTGGAAACCGGGGATACGGTAGTTTTAATTAAGGATTTGCCGGTTAGAGGATCGAGTATGGTTGCAAAGCGTGGAACTGCCGTGCGAAGAATTTCTTTGGTTCACGAAAATGCCGAGCATATTGAAGGCAAAGTGGACGGAATTCAAATTGTGATTTTGACGAAGTTTGTGAAGAAAATGTAGGGACAAGTCGCGACTTGTCCGTACTGGAATTCAGAATAAAAAATAAACAAAAAAAGGAAGCCCAAATTTGCATCGCAAATTTGGGCTTCCTTTTTAGGACATTTCCGTAAAATATTTGTAAAACAACGGAATGGTTTCAATGCCTTTCAGGTAATTATAAACACCAAAATGTTCGTTTGGCGAGTGGATGGCATCGCTGTCCAACCCAAATCCCATTAAAATAGTTTTGCTTTTCAGTTCTTTTTCAAAAAGCGCCACAATAGGAATACTTCCGCCTGAGCGCTGAGGAATAGGCGCTACGCCAAACGATTCCTGGTACGCTTTGCTTGCGGCTTTGTAACCAATGGTGTCAATTGGCGTTACGTAACCTTGTCCGCCATGATGCGGTTTCACTTTTACTTTCACCGATTTTGGCGCTATTTTCTCGAAGTGATTTTTGAACAATTCGGTTATTTCCTGCCAATCTTGGTTTGGCACCAAACGCATAGATATTTTCGCGTGCGCTTTGCTGGCAATCACCGTTTTTGCACCTTCACCAATATAGCCTCCCCAAATTCCGTTAACGTCCAAAGTTGGACGGATGGAATTTCGTTCGTTGGTGGTATAACCTTTTTCGCCGTAAACTTCCTCAATGTCCAACGCTTTTTTATAATCGTCCAAAGAAAACGGCGCTTTTGCCATTTCTGCCCGTTCTTCTTTCGATAAATCCGCTACTTTGTCATAAAATCCAGGAATGGTAACGCGGTTATTTTCATCATGCAAAGAAGCAATCATTTTTGCCAGAATATTGATAGGATTTGCCACAGCGCCGCCGTACAAGCCAGAATGTAAATCGCGGTTTGGGCCGGTAACTTCAACTTCAACATAACTCAACCCGCGCAAACCGGTGGTGATGGATGGCTGTGAGTTAGAAATCATTCCAGTATCTGAAATTAAAATAATGTCGTTGGCCAATTTTTCTTGGTTGCGTTCAACAAACCAGGCCAAACTTACGGAGCCAATTTCTTCTTCTCCTTCAATCATAAACTTCACATTGCAAGGAAGTTGGTTGGTTGAAACCATATATTCCAATGCTTTTACGTGCATATAAACCTGACCTTTATCGTCGCAGGCGCCTCGGGCAAAAATAGCGCCTTCGGGATGGATTTCAGTTTTTTTGATCACCGGCTCAAACGGCGGCGAATCCCAAAGATCGATTGGGTCGGCTGGCTGCACATCATAATGTCCGTACACCAAAATGGTCGGCAAATTTTTGTCGATTATTTTTTCTCCGTAAACGATTGGATTTCCTGGGGTTTCGCATATTTCAACTTTGTCGCAACCCGCTTTTTTAAGGGCGTTTTTTACCGCATCGGCAGTTTTTAAAATATCTTTGCTGAAAGCCGAATCGGCGCTCACGGATGGGATTTTAAGCAGTTCAATTAACTCGGCAATAAACTGGTCTTTATGCTGATTTACGTAGGTTTTTATATTTTCCATATGAATAAATTAATGATTTCAAATTTACGCAATTTTTTTTTGATTGAATTATTGAAAAAAGAGCACGATGTACTTTGCAATTTGTAAGTATTGTGTATATTTGCACCCACAATAATGCGGGCGTGGTGAAATTGGTAGACACGCCAGACTTAGGATCTGGTGCCGCGAGGTTTGAGAGTTCGAGTCTCTCCGCCCGCACAAAAAGCTTTTCGGGAACGAGAGGCTTTTTTTATTTTTACCAATGATAGTTTGAAATAATAGAGGCGGAGAGACGAGAAGTTTATCCCGAGCCTGCCTGTCCGTTAGGCAGGTGGAGTCCGGAATCCCCACATATTCATCCATATTGAATGTGAGGACATTCTTAAACGAAATATCGCCCAATTTATGCCTTCTTATCAATTCTTTGTAAGTAGGTATTGGTGAAGAGCCTGTGGGCAATCCCAATACAAAAGGTTTTAATTTTGTGGGTTTAAAAGCATTTATTTTGTTGATTAAATAATCGGCGACAGATGCGCCCACTTCTTCTTTGTTTTTTTGATTAGAATTCTCTTGGCAAAAAATTAGGTTCTTATTTCATCAAAAAACGGGGTGCTGTTTAATTCAACACATTTTGCGGCATATAGATAAAGTGCGGCAGACCAGGTTTGCCAATCTTGTCCTTTTGGCTTCCCGTCCTGTGCTTTTATCCATTCATTAAATCCGAAATCCAGGCTATTGGTATTTGATAATTTTACGATTTTTGTGAGCTCAATGAGTTTTTCCATAGCGAGCTTTTGCTTATTGGCGGCAACGAGTGTGGCCACATAGAATCCGCAAATAAAAGGCCAGATACCGCCATTGTGGTATTCTCCAGGCCTATTGTAAACTTCATATCGGGGAATCCAATCGGGATCTTCCGGCTGTATAAAAGGGAAAAAATTGGGCGGCAGATTGCAGGTGAGTTCGCCGCTTTTTTTCATTGAGTCACACATCTCTTCAACCCACAAAATCATTTTTTCCGCTTCGGAAGTTGATGCCAATCCGGAAAGGATGGCGATGCTGTTTCCCAAAAGGTCGAAGCGTTCGCTGCTGTAAATTTTGTAGGACCAAAACGCAAAATAGGGTTTTTGTCTCAGCCTAAAACCTTCACGAAGCGTATTGGATCCTGAATTTTCTGAATAGGTAAAATTTCGCATTGCCGTAAACATCTTATCCGCTCTTTCATGCTGATTCAATAGCCTTAGGTAACTGTAAACAACCGTATTCACAAATAATCCATACCCAAGAACCCATTGTTCATCGCGCCAATCGCTTGTGGGTTGTTGCGCCACCAAATATAAATCCAGTGGAGATTGAAATTCCATCCAGGTCAAGGACTTTTGGACTGCTTCCAGAAGAAAATTTTGTTCGCCCGTTACTTTTCTGAATATGCCTACGCCAAGCAGAAATAGCGGCGTTGTATCACTGGCGCCTCGATTTTCTTTATCATTAACCAACGAAGTGATGTGGCCGTGTTCCGTCTGATTTTTTGCCAGCGTTTCCAGCACATTTCGGATACTTTCCATTAGATACTGATTGTCAGAAACTGCAATACCAAAAATAGAAAATATCAAATCCCGGGTATAAGGTTCGGGATATCCCCATCCTGCTGTACGCGGCAGTCCGTCAACAGGCCCGTTGGCATTGTGGATCAACACTTCAAGAGCGGCTTTTTTGGCTTGTTGGATTTCTTTCCAGATTGCTGTTTCCATAATTCCCGTAAATTACTTTATTCCCAGTTTATCATTCATAATTTGAACAAATTGTTTAGCAACCACTCGGTAGTCGAAATTTTCAACCGCCCTGTTTCTTCCTGCTTTTCCCATTTTTTCACGCAGTGGGGCATCGGTCATCAAATCCATCAAATATTTGGCAATATCGTGAACGCTAGCACGGTAATCCACTGTCCGCGGGGTGTCAAATAGAATCCGGTGTTGGTCTTCATAACCTGATTCTTTGCCGAGAACCACTTCATTTACAATGATTTTTTGGGCCACATTTGCCAAAAATGCCGTTTTGCCTTGAACAAGGGTGTCAAGCATTCCCATAGCATTGATTCCAATTACAGGTTTTCCGCATGCACCCGCTTCCACTTGTGGCATTCCAAAACCTTCCAGCCTTGACGGTGCCGCGTAAATATCGCAGGCGCTCAGCAAATAAGGCATATAATTACGTGAGACAACGCCTGAAGTATAGGTGATTTTTTTTTCGATTCCCAGTTGTTTGGCCAATTCCATATCGGCCGAATTTTGAAGTCTGCTTCGTTTTTGGGGCCAAACCTTGCAAATATATTTCCAGTACGGTACCTTACCATTAATTACAGCAAGCGCCTGCATCACTTCCTGTGCCCCTTTTGAGGCAGCATCGCCGCCAACAGTCAAAATCATAAGCTGATCTGGCGCAATGCCAAATGATTCCCGCACTGCCACAACTTTAGGGTCATTTTTACCAAAAGGCGAAAAGGAATCTGTATCACAGCCAACGGGCAAAACCACAATATGGTCGCTTTTTATGCCATCGCGCACATACATTTCCTTCACCCAATTAGAAGTGACCAATATCAATGGAAGTGCATTGAGTGTGTCCTGATAGTTGGCAATATAGCCATCGGCCACCAGCCAAGGAACCGGCTGAACGCCATGTTTTTGCGGATGGAGCACTAAATGGGGCGTGTGTCCCCAATAACCTACGCCAACAACCACATCCGGCTTAAACCACTTGTAATACCATTCTTTTTCTTGTTCCGATTCTAAATTGACGGCATGAACATCAACGCCCAGACTTAAAAGACCTTTGTAAAGTAAATCGCCTTGTGTTGCAAGTCCGCCCGGAGAAGGCGGATAATCATATAATAACAATACTTTCATAACACATTAATTTTATCATTTAAATAGTAAGTTTTTTTTTAAAACAGCTTATATTTTCTTCGGAAAACCATTTTTGGGCCGCATTCGGATCCCTAAATTTCCAGAAGGCTTCTGCTTTTGGCGTTGTTTCGGCTTCAAAACCTGATTTTTCAAATCCGTATGTTTCTGTAATCAGTTTGTATTTTTTCAACCAGATCTCTTCAGGAAGATTAAACAATACTGAAGCACTTTTTATGGGTTTAGGGCGGTATTTCTTTTGGCCGTCTTCATAGGCAAAAAGCCAAAGTTCTTTTGCCAAGATTTTGCCTTCCCGCCACAATTTAATCACCGCTTTTCCGGTTTCTTCATGCCTGAGATGTTTTGTGTATTCACCATTTGGGCTATGTGTAATTATCAGGTCGAAATGTTTGGGAGGCAATAATTTTAGGATGGTCTGCTCCAATTCATTTTCATCCAATGGATTTTGATTGGGGCCATCGTCTAAATCGCCCATAATTCCTTCCGAGCCTAAAATTTCCAAAGATTTAAAAAACTTTATGGCACGTTCTGTATCGCTTTTTCGGCAAAGAGAAACAATAAACCATTTCCAAAAAGGGTGGCTTAAAATAGTTCCGCCTGCCCACAATGTTTCATCATCGGGATGTGCGACGATAACGGCGACGGATTTCGATTTTTTATGATTCATAGCTGCTGTTTTAAGAAAATAGCGCTATATAAAGTTACATATTTTTTTACGAAATAGTTGAGAAAAAAAATAAATTGGTTTTATAGATATATGAAAATCAACATGGTTACGTGATATTAATTGATTAAGGAAACCTTTTTCAACTTTAAAATTTTTCGTCTTGGATTGACTTACTTATTTGAAAGACAGTCGGCATATTTTTCTGAATTTTTTGAAAATTGAACATTGTTCTTAAAAATGTATATAAAAATCCAGTTTCGAAAATTTTAATCGTTTATTTTCTAAATTCCACAAATAAATAAGCAATTTCGTAACGATAAATTTACTATGTTAGCGTACTAAAATATAAATTAAGTAAATAATTTTGCCTGTTGATGAAGGAAATTGATTTTATCGGCTCCGAAAACGTTGTAAATATAGCATCTTTAGGAAAAATTATTATAATTGACGAACTTTCCATTTATAATAATGGTTTTATTTCAGTCACTTCAATCAATAATAAAATCGATTTCAATTTAAAAAATAATGGTTCTGCGCATCTTTCTGTTGTTTACTCCAAAAATTCTGAAGCGTATTTGAGACAATCATATTTTAATAAATTCAACAAAAAAATCAGCTATGCCAAAAGAAATAACAACACGAATCAATAACTAAACACTAATAAAATATCATGACTGCACATTTCGGATTTTGGGATTATTTCGTTTTTATAGCGTATGCTGTATTAATTTTAGGCGTAGGTTTATGGGTTTCCAGAGACAAAAAAGGACATCAAAAAACTGCCGAAGATTATTTTTTGGCTAGTAAATCATTGCCTTGGTGGGCGATTGGCGCTTCATTAATTGCGGCAAATATTTCCGCCGAACAGTTTATCGGAATGTCGGGTTCCGGTTTTGCTTTGGGATTGGCAATTGCTTCCTATGAATGGATGGCGGCCATTACCCTGATTATTGTGGGGAAATTCTTTTTGCCTATTTTTATTGAAAAAGGATTGTACACCATTCCCGAATTTGTTGAAAAACGATTTTCTACCAACTTAAAAACCATTTTAGCCGTATTCTGGATTGCACTTTACGTGTTTGTGAATTTAACTTCGGTTTTATATTTAGGGTCACTAGCTTTAGAAACCATTATGGGAATTCCTATGATTTATGGCGTTATTGGATTGGCGCTGTTTGCAGCTGCGTATTCTTTATATGGCGGACTTTCAGCAGTTGCTTGGACAGATGTCATTCAGGTGGTGTTTTTGGTTTTGGGAGGTTTGGTTACAACTTATCTCGCATTAAATATGGTTTCCGGTGGTGAAGGCATGTGGGCTGGTTTAAAAACAGTGTATGAAGCGGCACCTGAAAGATTTGTGATGATTTTTGATGAATCAAGTCCTTATTATGATAAACTGCCGGGAATTGGCGTTTTGCTTGGCGGTATGTGGGTAGCGAATTTATATTATTGGGGATTCAACCAGTATATTATTCAACGTACATTGGCAGCTAAATCATTAAAAGAAGCTCAAAAAGGGATTTTATTGGCTGCTGGATTAAAATTAATAATTCCATTAATTGTGGTAATTCCGGGAATAGCCGCCTATGTGATGGTGAACGATCCTGAGATTATGGCAAATTTAGGCGTGGCCGGACTTAAAAATTTACCAACTTTGGAACAAGCGGACAAAGCCTACCCTTGGTTGTTGCAATTTTTGCCTACCGGATTAAAAGGCGTTGCTTTTGCAGCTTTAGCGGCTGCGATCGTATCTTCTTTGGCTTCTATGTTGAATTCAACTTCAACCATTTTTACCATGGATATTTACAAACAGTACATCAACAAAAATGCAAGTGATAAAAGTACAGTGAATATGGGAAGAATCTCTGCAGGTATCGCGTTGGCGATCGCTTGCGTTATGGCACCTTTATTGGGTGGCATTGATCAGGCTTTTCAATTTATTCAAGAATATACAGGTATTGTGAGTCCGGGAATTTTAGCCGTATTTATCTTGGGATTGTTCTGGAAGAAAACGACCAATAGAGCGGCAATTGTTGGTGCTTTAACCTCCATTCCAATTGCTATGTACTTTAAAGTTGCGCCAAATGGATGGTCCACAAATCCAATTTTTGTGAATATTCCTTTTATGGATCAAATGGGATATACAGCAATACTAACTATGATTGTTATCGCAATTGTGAGCTGGACCCAAAATAAAGGAAAAGACGATGAAAAAGGTATTCCGCTTTCAAAAGAATTGTTTAAAACTAGTCCTGAATTTAATATTGGCGCCTTTGCGGTGATGATTATTTTAGTGGCTTTGTATGCCGCTTTCTGGAAATAATAAGTATATATAAATATAAAAGCGCCGGAAATTTCCAGCGCTTTTGTTTTTAATGGGTTATTGCGGTTAAATTTCATCAATGAAACCAATTCTCTAAACAATATTTTGGCCTTGTCAGCCATTTAGGTGGGTCTGCCGACTTTTTTGGTAGGCCTGCCCGCCTTTTTGGTGGGCGTTTCCCTGCGGGTCGCGCTTTTCGTTCCAAACTTTTTTCGCTGAAAAAGCTCAAAAAGGTTTTTACTTCAATCGCTAACGCGGCTTCAATTAATAATGAATAATTTCAATATTTCTGGCGCTCTTTGCGTATTTACTTTGCGGGATTTGCGGTTAATTTTTTTATGTTTGTGTTAATTTTAGAATTTCGCCAACGTTAGATACTTTTCCAACTCGTTTTTTTTAATGGGATATTCTCAGAATTACTTAAAAGCCCAATTCTTATAACTGCTCAATTTTTCTATTTCATTTTCAATGTCATCAGGCAATTCAGGAAAAAAATCGATGCCGGTTAAGGTTTCAATTTCATCAATGCTGGTGACAAATTGGTACAATCCTTTTTCTGATTTTTCATGAGGAACTAAAAATGCAATGGCTTTTGCTTCAGCGCCATTGTGATTTAAAATTATTTTATAAAAATATTGCGGAACGGCTACTTTTTCGCTGCCTATTGTTTTTAAATGTGGCGTTAAAACACCACCCGTTACAATGTATAATTTTTGATATTTTTGGGCCCAGTATCTTACTTTTTCTTCCAATCTGTTCCAAACGCCACCGTTAAATTCATAAGATTGCGGTGAAATGTTAGAGGTAAAAAATGTTTCATTATAGGCTTCCACAGAAAATTTTCTATCCCCGGCCGGACATAAATGTCCTTTGTTGTAACCTGAATCTTTAAAATTTTTGTAGTGAGCACTTTGGGTTGTTACCTTGGGATCTTTTTCAAAATAAGGTCTTTTAATAGAGATGCTTGAAAGTTGTTTTTGCGTTAATTCATAGGCTACCCATTCTGCCTGTTCATATTTTTCGTTATAGGAAAGCGAATAAAATTGATGATGAACAATTTGTCCGGTTGTTGAAGTCGGAAAAAAATCAAAATCAGAAATATTTTCTGTTTTATTTGTAACGCCTGTTTCAAAAGCGTAGCCATCATAAAAATAAAATCCGATGGCGATAAGCAAGGTTATAATGGTGTAAACTGCTTTTCTATTTTTCACTTTTCAACATAATTTCTTGAAAATTTTCAGATTTTGGAAGATCATCAAAGATGGTCACAAATTTTTGTGGCGGTGCTGTCAGTTTGCGTTTTACCAAATCTATCCAGGCGCCATACACTTTAATTTCAGCCGAAAGTTTACCGGCTTCATTGTAAATATGATGGTTAAAACGCCAGCGTTCAATGCCTTTTGAAACGCCTTCCAATTCCATTTTAACGGTAATATCTTCACCAATATGTATTTCCTTGTAAAAGGAAGTTTCTTCTTTAAACAAGACCGGACCTATATTCAATTTCGCAAATTCGTTGATGGAAAGTCCGTGTTCCTGAAAAAATCGCACCCTAACTTCTGCGGCATAATCGTTATACGCCGTATGACGCATATGTCTGTTTGGGTCAAAATCCGACCATTTTGTTTTAAAAGTAACTTCGAAATTCATTGACTGTTTTTTGAGGTGTAAATTTAGGGTTTAAGTTTCGTTTTAATAAATCTAAGCTAAAGAAAGGTTGAAATTTTTTAGTTTTTTAATTTTTAACATCCAAAGCATCGCGTAAGGCATTTCCTATCAGCATAAAAGCCATCACCAAACTCATAATTGCCAATCCGGGAATAATGGCCAGATAGGCTTTTCCTAAAATGATATAACTGTAATGGTCTTTTATCATAGCGCCCCAAGATGGTATTGGAGGTTGCGCGCCGATTCCCAAAAAACTCAAGCCGCTTTCCATTAAAATGGCGCCGGCAAAGTTGGCTGCCGAAATCACAATCACTGGCGCCATAATATTGGGCAAAATATGTTTAAAAATGATTCTGAAGTTTGAAAACCCCAAGGCTTTTGCTGCTTCCACATATTGCATTTCCTTTGCGCTGATCAGTTGTCCGCGCACAACACGTGCAACTTCAACCCACATCGTTAATCCAACGGCAATAAACACTTGCCAAAACCCTTTTCCCAGTGCCAAGGTGATGGCAATTACCAAAAGCAACGTTGGAATTGACCAGGTAATATTGATGAGCCACATAATAAAAGCGTCAATTTTGCCGCCGAAATAACCCGCGATAGCGCCAATGGAAAGCCCAATCACCAAGGAAATGAAAACCGCAATAAAACCGATGGAAAAAGAGATTCTTGTTCCAATTAACATTCTGCTCAGCAAATCTCTTCCGTATTTGTCGGTTCCTAAATAGAATTTTTTTGTTTTAATGAAGTTTGAAATGTCTTTCCCCTGAAATTTTGAGAGCGGAAATGTTTTTTTTAAACTGGCCGCATTGTTTTCAGCATAGGTATGAATAATCAATTCGGTTTCGGAAATGCGGTAATCAGAAATCGGAATTTCAGTTTTCGGACTTTTATTGCCAAATAAAATAATGGAAAAAATAGATTGGTCGATTGTTTTTTCTGAAGGAATAGACAACATTAAAACTTCAAAACCCGGTTTTTTGGAATGAATTTCCAAATGCATCTGATTGGCATTGCTGCTGTTGTCGGGCGCTAAAACATAGGCAAATATGGCTGCCAAAGCACATAAAATCACAAACCAAAAAGCAAACACTCCAGCAGTATTTTTTTTAAACTTCTGGAGTGCTAATGCTGATAATGAATTTACTTTAGTTTTCAATAGTTATTTCTTTACAAGTGTAAAGTTACACTATTTTAAAATTAATTTTTCACCAATTGAACTTGTGGTTTTATTTTTAATTCGCTGAGTACATTTAAAGCCTCTTCAACATAAATATCTTTTTTCAAATTGGAATGCCAAGCTTCACGTTTTTCGGCCAAATCTTTATCGGCTTCCAACAAAGGTTTTTCATAAAAAGGTGATGTAAAAGTTAAATTAGAGGTGTATTCACCAATTTCTTTATATTTTAAAGATTCATTTTTGTGACTTTCCAAATCATTTTTATAATCATCAATATTTAAATAAACCAAACTTTCATCCTGTGAACTTTTTAACCACTTCGCATTTTCATCTATTAATTTGAAATATTTGTTATTTTCAATTCGTTTTTTGCTGTTGTTGATGGCAAGGTCATAGTTTTCGTAATTGTTCCAAAGTGCATAATTGGCTGCAGGAACTTTATCAAATTTCAACGCATTTTTTGAATCGCGTTCACCAATTTCCATATAGCTGTATCTGCTTGGCAACATAATATCAGAATGTACGCCTTCCATTTGTGTGGAACCGCCATTAATTCTGTAGAATTTTTGGATGGTTATTTTTAGGGCGCCCAAATCTTCATCATTCAAATTGTGATATTTATTTAAATCCAACACGCTTTGAACAGTGCCTTTTCCGTAGGTTTGTTTGCCGCCTATGATTACGGCTCTGTGGTAATCTTGCATGGCTGCCGCAAATATTTCTGATGCAGATGCAGACAGTTCATTCACCAAAACCACTAAAGGACCATTCCATTGAATTTTTGGATCTGTGTCATTTTTTATGTCTGGGCTTCTGTCACGATATTTTACTTGTACAATCGGACCTTTATTGATGAACAATCCACTAATTTCAATCGCTGTTTGCAATGATCCGCCGCCATTATTTCTTAAATCCAACAAAATTCCTTCCACGTTTTCTTTTTTCAGACGCTCAATTTCCTGGGCCATATCTGTGGTAGAGTTTCTGAAGTTTTTTTCGTCAAAATCTATATAAAACTTAGGTAAATTAATAACGCCAAAAGTTCTGCCGTCTTTTTTGATGATGCTCGATTTTACAAAAGTTTCTTCCAGTTCAACAATGTCTCTGATAATGGAAACGATTTTAATGGTGCCGTCTATTTTTTTGACGGTCAATCGTACTTCAGTTCCTTTTTTGCCTTTAATAAATTCAATGGCATGGTCTAAACGCATGCCAACAATATCAATAGGTTCTTCATTTCCCTGAGCCACTTTTAAAATGATGTCGCCAACTTCCAATTCACCCGATTTCCATGCCGGACCGCCTGAAATCAATTCATCAACTTTGGTATAATCGTTTTTCTTTTGAAGTCGCGCTCCAATGCCTTCTAATTTTCCCGCCATGGAAATATCAAATTGTTTTTTCACATTTGGATCAAAATAGGTGGTATGCGGGTCAAAAGTTTCAGCAATGCAGTTCACGTAAGTTGAAAACCAATCGGAATAAGTAAGTTCGTCAATTCTTTCATAAAGATCGTTCATGCTTGTTAAAGTCGCTTCACGCACTTCAATTTCCAAAGAGTCCACGGGTTTTTTAACGTAAGTGCTGTCGGCTTTTAATTTGTCTTCCTCATCACTAATTTTGTCGTACAAACGCGTAAGCGCATTATATTTTAATTGCTTATTCCAAATGTTTACCAAATCATTTTTAGTTTTTGGATAGGCTATTTTTTCCGGATCAATTTCTAAGGTTTCTTTGGCTTCAAAAGTAAATTTATTCGCCAAAATTTCTTTGTAATAGGTTTTTGATTCTTCGGTGCGTTGCATAAAACGTTCATAAACCAAAAAGAAAAATGTTAAATCTTCGTTGTTTATTTGATCATCAATTTTAGTTTTATAGGCTGAAAATTCATCGATATCCGATTGCAGAAAATACCGTTTGGAAGGATCCAATCTTTCCAAAAATTCATCATAAACCTTTACGGAAAAAGCATCATCAATTTGCTGAGGTTCGTAATGGCCTTGTATTAACACATATTTTAAAATAGTTAATAAAACTTTGTCTTTTGGGTCGGTGCCGGCAATTGCCTTGAAGCTAGTAAACAAGCTAAATACAAAGAGCAATGGCAACAATAATTTAAACTTTCTGATCATCATCTGTCGATTCAATATTTATTAATTTGTTTTTTATGCAACTACTAAAATAGTGCCATTTTTTGGTTAGACGTCTAAATTAACCTTTTTTTATAAATTCATAAGAAGGCTTCAAACATTTTACCACCATTTTAACTAAAAACCCAAAAATGTTAATTTCCATTTTTTATCTATTTTTTAGGTAATTTCTTATTTGGCAAACGCAATAATAATGAAATAATAATTTAATGCTGCTTTAAAAAATGTTAAATTTTAATATATTGTAAGCAAATAAAATAGCCTAAATTTGTTGTTTAATTTGAATAAGATGAATAAAAAACCTTTGATTTTAGTCACCAATGATGATGGAATTACGGCACCGGGAATTAGAATCCTAATTTCTGTAATGAATGAAATTGGTGATGTGGTTGTGATTGCACCCGACAGTCCGCAAAGCGGAATGGGACACGCAATTACCATTAATGAAACTTTGTATTGCGATTTGATAAAAATTGATGACGGACCACAAAAGGAATACCAATCATCCGGAACGCCCGCCGATTGCGTAAAGTTGGCCGTCAGTGAAATTTTAGACAGAAAACCGGACTTGTGTGTTTCTGGGATCAATCACGGATCAAATTCCTCAATCAACGTTATTTATTCAGGAACAATGAGTGCCGCTGTGGAAGCCGGCGTGGAAGGAATTCCCGCCATCGGATTTTCTTTGCTTGATTATTCCTGGAATGCCAATTTTGAACCTTTAAAAGCATACATCAAAAAAATAGCTCTGAACGTTTTGGAAAACGGATTGCCGGATGGTGTTGTGCTAAATGTTAACTTTCCAAAAAGCGAAACCTTTAACGGTATTAAAATCAGCCGGCAAGCGCGTGCAAATTGGGTGGAAGAATTTGACAAACGTGTTAATCCGCAAGGAAAAACGTACTATTGGCTCACAGGAAAATTTGTGAATATGGATAAAGGCGAAGATACGGACGAGTGGGCGCTGGCTAATAATTATATATCTGTTGTTCCTGTACAATTTGACTTAACCGCGCATCATTTTTTACAAAAATTAAACACTTGGAATTTGTAATTTTTACATTGAACTAACTAAATTTTGATATGAAAAAGGAACTGCTTATTGGTTTTTTTGTCGCTTTGGTGGCAACTTCGTTTGGTTGTTTTCTTTTTATTGAATTTTTTTCCACAGTAGATTTTTATGAAAGTTTGGAACTCATAAAAGAAGGAAATTTAGAAGGCAAAGTTTTGGTGCTTGGCGCCGTTGCTAACTTTTTTGTATTTTTTGTATTTTTAAAAAAGAAACAAATTTATAGGGCCAGAGGCGTTATGATGGAAACTTTTTTAATCGCTTTTATTGTTTTATTGTTAACATTATTTTCTAAGTAAACACAAAATGAAACGAGCATTACAAATTTTTTTACGCAAAGGAATTATTAATGGCGAACCTGCCTGTCCGGCAGGCAGGCAGCCATCTGTTACCGCTAAAAAATAAAATTTAAACAGATGAAGTATTACATTATTTCTGGCGAAGCTTCGGGAGATTTGCATGGATCAAATTTAATGAAGGCACTGATGGCGAAAGATCCGCAAGCCGAAATTAGATTTTGGGGAGGCGATTTGATGCAGGAAGTTGGCGGTACTTTGGTGAAACATTACCGCGATTTGGCATTTATGGGTTTTGCAGAAGTTATTATGAATATTGGTGAAATTTTTAAAAATATCAATCTTTGCAAAAAGGATCTGGTAAATTTTAAACCTGATGTTTTGATCTTAATAGATTATCCGGGTTTTAATATGAGAATTGCTGAATTTGCAAAAAATGAAGGCATTAAAGTCCATTATTATATTTCACCCCAAATATGGGCCTGGAAAGAAAATCGCATCAAAATTATTAAACGCGATGTGGATGAAATGTATGTGATTTTGCCTTTTGAAAAGGATTTTTATGAGAAAAAGCACCATTTTCCGGTTCATTTTGTGGGTCATCCATTAATTGATGCCATTGCCGACAGAACTCAAATAGATGAAAATACGTTTAGGGAAGCGCATCAGTTGAACGAAAAACCTATTGTTGCATTATTGCCGGGAAGCAGAAAGCAGGAAATAAAAAAAATGCTTTCGGTGATGTTAAACATCGTCGATAAATTCCCTGATTTTCAGTTTGTGATTGCCGGTGCGCCCAGTCAGGATTTTGAATTTTACCAGCAGTTTATCACCAAAGACAATGTGAAATTCGTTCCCAACAAAACCTACGATTTGTTGTCGGTTTCCTACGCGGCCATCGTCACTTCCGGCACGGCAACGTTGGAAACGGCTTTGTTTAAAATTCCACAAATTGTTTGTTATAAAACCAGTAATGTATCCTACCAAATTGGCAAGCGTTTGGTGAAATTGAAATTTATTTCGCTGGTAAATCTTATTATGGACAAAGAGGTGGTGAAAGAATTGATTCAGGACGATTTTAACGAACAAAATTTAGAGATTGAACTTCATAAAATTATTGACGGTTACCAACGCGCCTTGATGTTTATAGATTATTACGATTTGGAGAAAAAACTCGGAGGCAAAGGCGCTTCCAAAAAAGTGGCTGAATTAATCATAGAAAAATCGCTGAAATAAATGAATATTCCGGCGATTTTTAATAGTTAAGGTTTTTAGCTAAAATTATTTGCAAATAGCTTCCAACGTATCTTCAATATTTCCCGGAGTGCTCACAATTTTCATAAAAGTTCCCATAGTTAATTCAGGCCAGCTTACCGCCAATCTGTATTTTCCGGGAAGCATCGTTGCTTTTTTATCTTGCAAAATAATTTCATAAGGCATTGCGGCAATATTGTCTTCGCCAATAATTGGCAAGAAATAAGATTCCCCTTTTGCTTTATCCTGAAGTCCAATACCAAAAACTGCAACATTTTCTGTTTCATACACCAGTTTATAAACCAAAACGGTTGCTCCTTTTTTAGCTCTCAAATTGGCTTCTATTGTTTTTACGCCTTGTTCAAAAGATGAAAATTCATTAAGCGTAACTGGATCGGTAAAGTAAGGCATCATTATTTTATAATGATATTTTTTTAAATTTTCGGCTTTTACAATCCCGCCAAAAGGTTTAAACTCTGTGCCAATTGATGAAAAAGTTGTTTTTAAATCGGAAGTAACTTTTTGAAAGGTGCTTTTATAGGTATTGTAATTGTCACCCAAATAAGCTCTTAAAATATATTCCGGATTGGTATATGACATGGTCACTTTTCCGTTTTTTGAAACCAAACCAACTTTAAATACCGCAGCAAGAGCGCCCCTGTCGGTAACTTTTACAACTGTATTTTTTAAATCGGTTCTGGTAAAAGCAATTACTTTTAAAGTGCTTTTGTTTGATGGATTGTAAGTCCCTAAAATTGTAAAGGAATTGTTTTGTAAGGCTTTTGTAATTTTTTCGGAAGCCTCTTGCATACTTTCGGTTGTTTCGCCAATTTTAAGATAGGGCGATAAATTTTGTCCGAAGGAACCAGTGCTAAAAATTAAAATAAAAAGAAGGCTGATAAAGATATTTTTCATGATATAAATTTTATAAATCGATCAAAATTACCTTTATAGGAAGTGGTCAATAGTGATAAAAATCAGTCTGTAACAATTGTTACCGGCATTTTGGTTTAAAAATCATACCATAAATTTTCAAATCTTATTGTTTTTTGATTAACTTTATCGGGCTATGATAAAGTTTCTGAAATTTATACCGGCTCAACTTACCTTCTTTTTAATAGTAGGAATTCTTACTGGAAATTATTTCAGCTTTCAGCCTATGTATTTGGCGGTTTTTTTTGGGATATCAATCTTGTTTTTTACTGCCGCTTATTTTTACGCAAACAAGCAATTTCAGACCCCATTTTTATTTCCAATATTGGTTTTTTTGATTTCATTTTTCATTGGTTTGGCCTCCATTACGTTCAAAAATCAGCTAAATCATAAAAATCATTATTCAAAAGTGTTGAATTTTTCTGTTGAGAAACCTGTAAAAGCATTCATTTCAATTGAAAATGTATTAAAATCAACCAACTATTACGACAAATATGAAGCGGAAGTCTATCAGCTAAACGGAGAAAAGTCAACCGGCAAAATCTTGGTCAACATCCAAAAAGACAGCACAAAACACCAATTGCAGGTTGATGATTGTTTGGCGGTAAAAATGGTTTTTTCTGCAATTGCGGAGCCTTTAAATCCCTATGGTTTTAATTATAAAAAGTACTTGCAGCAGCAACAGATTCACCATCAAATTCATGGGGATAATTCCCAATTTTTAAGGCTGAAGAAAACCAAACAAACGGTAAAGGGAATTGCGGCCAACATCAGAGAAAAAATAACGAAGGCATTGATTCAATACGGATTTAAAAACGATGAATTGGCGGTGGTGAACGCCTTGCTTTTGGGGCAACGGCAAAACCTTACAAGTGAATTGCAGCAAAGTTATATCGGTGCCGGCGCCATACATATTTTGGCGATTTCCGGCTTGCATATTGGAATTATTCTGTTGATTTTAACATCATTTTTTAAGCCGATGCACTATTTTAAACATGGAAAATTGGCGGCGTCAATTATCATAATATCAATTTTATGGATGTACGCCATCATTGCAGGTTTGTCTCCGTCGGTGGTTAGGGCGGTGGCCATGTTTACCGCCATTGCGATTGCCATGCATGTAAACCGGCCTTCAAGCACCTACAAAACTTTGGTTATTTCAATGTTTTTTTTACTGTTGTTTAATCCGTATTATCTGTTTGAAGTCGGATTTCAGCTGAGTTATCTGGCGGTTTTTTCCATCGTGTGGATTCAGCCAAAATTGTACAATTTATGGAAACCGAATTGGCGGTTATTGGATAAAACATGGCAATTGTTAACGGTTTCAGCAGCAGCTCAAATTGGCGTTTTGCCTTTAAGTTTGTATTATTTTCATCAATTTCCCGGATTGTTTTTTGTTTCGAATTTGGTGATTATTCCAGTTTTGGGCATGGTTTTAACAGTCGGAATTATCATAATGGCACTTTCCGTTTTGCAAATTGCACCACAATTCTTGGTTGATGCTTTCATTTTTGTTATTCGGCAAATGAATCATTTTGTTGCTTGGGTTGCAAATCAGGAATATTTTATCATACAACAAATTTCGATGTCGTTTCTGCTGATGGTCGCTCTTTATGCGTTGTTATTTTTTGGATTAAAATGGACAGAGAAAAAAGTTTTTTATCGTTTTGCAATGGTTTTAATTTCAATCGTAATGCTTCAATCGGTCTTTATTTTTGAAAAATATAAAGCGCAGTCTGCCAATGAATTTATTGTTTTTAATGAAAGCAAGGCGAGCACAGTTGGGAAAAGAAACGGAAATGCGATTCGATTCGACACTTCGGCAGATTCCTTAAAAACCAACACTAATTTTAAAATGGCCTATTTGGTTGGCGCAGGATTGGACGAAATGCTGCCTTCAGAAAAAATAAAAAATCTGTATAGTTTTAAAAATGAAACTATTTTAATTGTGGACAGTTTGGGGATTTACAAGCTTCATTCGGTGAAACCAACGATTGTGATTTTAAGGCAATCACCAAAAATAAATTTGGAAAGATTATTGAAATATTTAAATCCGAAAATAATTATTGCGGATGGATCAAACTATAAAACCTACTTGAAAGATTGGGAAAAAACGTGCCTGAAAAATAAAACTCTTTTTCACAATACGTTGCAAAAAGGAGCTTTTGTTATCAATAAATAGTAAAAAAAAGTACTTAAAGTGCCTAAAGTTTGAAGTACTTAAAGTTAAAAATAACAAAAAAACGTCTTAATTTATTAAAAATTAAGACGTTTTTTATAAAAAAGCATAAAACACCTTGACTTGTATCAATCATAAGAATGAGAAATATTTAACATTAGACATTTTAGGCACTCAAAACTTTAAGCACTTATTTATTCCTTGAATGTATATTTAAAATTAGAGGAATACGCATTAAATTCTTCCTGTGTTTTTAAATTTTTATAATCGTCATTTTTAAACATTTTTAAGTAAAGTTCCAGTTGTGTTGGCGTTCTATAACCGGTTAACGGGGTAATAAAATTGGCTTCTTCATCTAAAAACAATAAGGTAGGGTATGCTCGTATTCCAAAAAATCCCGACAACTCGTGGGCGCTGTTTCTGCCGTTTGAATTTGGGTTAAAACCAGGATTCGTATATGTTTTATCCTTAAAATTAACGGTTTCGTTGCCTTCAGCATTAAATTTAACCGAGTAATAGTTTTCGTTCATATAAGCGATTAAATCAGGATTGGAAAAGGTATTTTTGTCTAACAATTTGCAAGGTCCGCACCAAACGGTATAGGCATCAACAAATATTTTTTTTGGCATAACTTTCTGGGCTTTAACGGCTTCCTCAAAACTCATCCAATTAATTCCTTGTGCGGAAATTGACATGCTGAATAAAGCAATTGTTAAAATAAGTATATTTTTCATCTATTTGTATTTTTTTATTGTTTGACGCAATAATGTTGCCAAATTTACAAAGTTTTTTAAATTTATTTTACGCCGTGCATTAATTTTTTCAAAACAGGATTTAACGATAACGCGATAATACCTATGATTATTGGCACAAACGTAAATATTAAAAAGAAAGTTGAAATGTCATATTTCTCTGTAATAATGTCAATCATTGCGCCCATTTGTCCCGATGTTTTGTTACCTATGGCCAATGCCAAATACCAAACGCCAAACATAAAAGCAATCATCCTGGCCGGCACCAATTTACTGACGTATGAAAGTCCGACCGGCGACACGCAAAGTTCTCCCAACGTATGAAACAGGTAGGCGAGTATCAGCCAAATGATACTTACTGAAGCTGTTTTTGCGCCTTGAGGAATTCCTGATGCGCCAAAGGCCAGAAATCCAAACCCAATTGCAAGAAAAAATAGGCCGATGGCGTATTTATTGGCAGGTTTCGGATTGTATTTGCTTTCCCACCATTTGGAAAATAAAGGCGCAAAAGCGATGATAAACAACGAGTTTAAAATTAAAAACCAGGTGGCAGGAATTTGAATTTCATTGTCTTTTTTTCTTAAGACGGTCGCATCAATATTCGTGTTGATCAATTTGGCCTGTTCGGTGGTTAAATATTTATAATTTGTACCTTTTTTATCAATATCGATAATGGCTATTTGGTCGTTTTGCACAAAATCGTTGGCAGATCTTATCACCGTGGTATTGTCAACCAAAACCGCATTTTCAGGAATAATGGTTTCCGCAGTGATGGGAAAATCTTTTATGGATTCTTCACCCAGATCATTTGTTTCGGTAATTTGATAGGTTTTGTAACTTATTTCATAAGAGTAGGTGCTGAAATTGGTATTGACTTTCCAAATAATCAATCCCCAGATCAGGATAAAACTGAATCCCAACACCATATTTGCCCATAAATACTTTTTAAAGGTTTGTTTGAACAACAAAAAGAGCACCCAAGTAATAATTGCAATGGGCACAACGGTGATGATTACATCAACAATATTGAAAATCATTGCTGAATTTCCTGATAATATTCGGCTTGTATAATCTTTTGCAAAAATACTCATAGAACCTCCTGCCTGCTCAAATGAAGCCCAGAAGAAAATAATGAAAAAGGCAAAAATAACCACGGCAAGCATTTTATCTCTGGTAACCGGACTGTATCTTAAAATTCTTGAACCCAGCAGGTATAAAAATAACAAAAGCGTAATAATGATTGTGGTACTCGAATAATCGGTTCCGCCGAATTCCAAAAAGTTAACCGCCCCAATTTTGGACAATGGGTCGTTTATAACCCAGATTAAACCTGCAACTGCGATGATGATTATCAGAATCCTGTCTATTAAAGTAAATGGATTTAATTTGTCTTCAATTTCAGTTTTCTCATCTATTTTAATGGTTTTATCTTCTTTGTTCGGTTTTTTGCCGACTTCACCAAAAATACCTTGGGCCAACGTAAATTGAAGCAAGCCCAACAACATAAAAATCCCCGCCAAACCAAAACCCCAGCTCCAGCCAAGCATTTCACCCATATAGCCGCAAAGCATAATTCCCAAAAATGCCCCAGCATTTACGCCCATATAAAAAATAGTGTAAGCGCCATCTTTTTTCTCCGGGAAATCTTTGTAAAGTACAGAAATAAAGGAAGTCATATTTGGTTTAAAAAATCCGGTTCCAATAATTAACAAGCCCAAACCTGTATATAAAAAAAACGGATTGGATTCTACAGCCATACTTGCGTGACCTAACGTCATAATAACTGCGCCAATAATAATGGCACGCCTGTTTCCTAAATATTTGTCGGCTAAAATCCCTCCAATGATTGGCGTTAAATATAACAATGCAAGGTAAGTTCCATACAAGGCCAATGCATTTTCACGCGGCCAGTCCCATCCGCCAATTCCCAAAGCACTCACTAAAAATAATACCAATAAGGCGCGCATTCCATAAAATGAAAATCGTTCCCACATTTCAGTGAAAAATAAGACGAAAAGTCCGGCGGGATGCCCTAAAACCTGTGTTTTAAAAAAGTCGTTTCTTGATTTGTCCATATGTATTTTTATAAGCGCTTGATAAAGTATGCTATTTTTTCAAGTTGTTTGTTAATTATAAAAAAGCCCAGACAATTAATTACCTGAGCTCTAATATTAAAATAATTGATTTGTGATCATATTTTAGTGGATTCCTTTCATCGCTTTGTTTAAGAAAGGAGACAACAACAACAGGCAAACTCCCGAACCCAACATTAACATCATTATAAAAGGGTACAATTCAAAATCATATTTTTCCAAAATGCTTTCTAACATCCCTGCCAAATAATTACCTGCTGCAAAACTCGCCATCCACAATCCCATTACTACCGAAACCAATTTTTTCGGTGCCAATTTTGTGATCATTGACAGTCCGATTGGTGACAACATTAATTCTCCAAAAGTTAAAACAACATAAACAACTACCAACCACCAAGGTGAAACTAAATTTCCTCCTTCAGCGGCGTTACTTGCTTGTGTCATTATAAAAAAGGCCAAAGCACCTAAAAACAATCCGATGGCAAATTTCAACGGCGTTCTTGGGTTAAATTTCATTGCATCAAGTTTCAACCACATTACAGAAAAAATTGGGGCAAAAATTAAGATGGCAAGCGGATTGATATTTTGATACCAAGAAGCCGGAACTTCCCAGCCAAATAAAAGACGGTCGGTATTTTCTTTGGCAAATAAGTTCATTGTACCGCCGGCTTGTTCAAATCCTGCCCAAAAAGCAATGTTGAAAAAAGCAAGCACTAAAATCACAATCATACGTGTCCATTCTGCAGAGCCATTTGTGCCCTTTTTTATGGTGTATCCCAATCCAATCACCAATGTGGCAAAACCAACATAAGTAATAATGCTTGTAACGTTATCAGGCAACATTCTCCATAAGAAAATAACACCCAATGTGGCTATAACCAAGGCAATTGCATAAATTATAATATCGCGCCAGTCTTTGCCGTCTAAAACAAATTTGTCTGCCGGTGAATTTGGCGGAAGTCCTTTTTGTTCAAGATTGCGTTCATTAAATTTTAACCAAAGAACGCCAACAATCATACCTACCGAAGCCGATAAGTAACCGTAGCCCCAAGAAACGTTTTCGCCTAAAGCACCTGCGATAAATGGCCCTAAAATTGCGCCAAGGTTTATTCCCATATAGAAAATATTGAAAGCAGAGTCTTTTCTTGGATCGTTATCGTCATAAAATTCACCAACAATGGTTGAAATATTTGGTTTGAAAAATCCGTTACCTATAATAAGTACGCCCAAACCAAAGTTAAACATAAAAAGACGTGTTACTGGATCTACAGAATTAACCATAAATGCGCTGGCGGCCAATAAAGACTGACCAACAGCCATCACCAAACCTCCAATGTAAACTGTTTTTCGTTTACCTAAAAAACTATCGGCCACCCAACCGCCTAAAATTGGCGTTAAATAAACCAAACCTGTAAAGATGGCGTAAATTGCCAAGGATTCTTCTCTGTTTAATCCAAATCCTCCGTTTGCCAGTTCTGCGGTAAGATATAACGTCAATAACGCACGCATTCCATAGTAACTGAAACGTTCCCACATTTCAGTGGCAAATAGCGTGTAGAGCGCCTTAGGATGTCCTTCTTTTATTGTTTTGTCAGCCATAATAATTGTTTTAGGTTAAAATATTTAAAAATAGTTTTGGTTAATTAAAGTTCAGTATTTGTTGTTTTTCTGATTAAATTTTCTTCGATAAATCTAGTCATTTTTTCGTATAAATGCAGCCTTGTGTTTTTGCCGGTGTAAATTCCATGATTTCTGTCGGGATAAATGGCCATATCAAAGGGTTTATTTGCTTCAATTAAGGCATTTGTCAAACGCATGGAGTTTTGTACATGAACATTGTCGTCGCCGCTTCCGTGAACCAACAGGAAATTTCCTTTTAAAAAGTCGGCGAAATTCAGCGGTGAATTTTCATCGTAACCGCTTGCGTTTTCCTGCGGTGTTTGCATATAACGTTCGGTATAAATGGAATCGTAAAATCGCCAGCTGGTTACCGGTGCCACAGCAATGGCCATTTTAAAAACGTCATTTCCTTTAAACAAACAGTTGGCCGACATAAATCCGCCGTAACTCCATCCCCAAATTCCAATTTTGTTTGCATCAACATAAGGTCGTTTTCCAAGTTCTTTAGCCGATTCAATCTGGTCTTCAACTTCGTATTTCCCCAATTCTTTATAAGTGATTTTTTTGAAATCGGCGCCTTTAAAACCAGTGCCTCTTCCGTCAACACAAACAACGATATAGCCTTTTTCTGCCAAATGCCGGTACCAATAATCGTTGGAACTGTTCCATGTATTGCTCACCGATTGTGATCCCGGGCCGGAATATTGCGTCATAAACATCGGGTATTTTTTGGCACTGTCAAAATTGGTTGGTTTGATCATCCAGGCATTAAAATCGTCATTTTTGGTGCTCAACACAAAAAATTCTTTTTTGGGAGTGTTGTAGTTGGCTAATTTTTGGGAAAGTTTGTTGTTGTTTAAAATTTCTTTCAGCTGATTTCCATTGCTTTGGTGAAGCGTATAAACTGGCGGCGTATTGGCATCAGAAAAAGTATTTATGAAGTAATTTAAATTTTTGCTGAAGGATGCTTCGTTTGTTCCCGAAGCATTTGTCAATCGCTTTTTGGCGGTTCCGTTTAATTTGATGGAATAAATAGTTCTGTTGATGGAGCCATCTTCAACCGACTGATAATAAACGGTGCTGTTTTTTTCATTTATTCCGAAGAAATTGGTCACTTCCCAGTTTCCTTTGGTAACCTGATTGATCAATTTTCCTTCTTTTGAATAATGATAAATATGGTTAAAGCCGTCTTTTTCGCTGGTCCAGATAAAACTGTTGTCGGTTAAAAAAGTCAGATGATCCTGAATATCGACATACGCTTTGTCAGTTTCATTTAAAATCACTTTTGAAGTAAAATTAACAGCATTCACCGCAATTAATTTTAAATCATTTTGATGTCTGTTTAAGGTGATAACCGACAATATTTCTGGGTTGTTTGTCCATTTAATTCTTGGAATGTATTCATAATTGCCAAGTTCAATTTTTGCGATATTGGCGCTGGCTACATTGTAAATATTCAACGTTACAATTGAATTTTTTTCACCGGCTTTCGGGTATTTAAAAACTTGCTGGGTTGGATATAAATCGTCGCCAAAAATATCCATGGAAAAGGTTGGGACTTCTGTTTCGTCAAACCTTAAAAACCCAATATTTTTGCTGTCAGCGCTCCATTCAAAAGCCCTGACGAATGAAAATTCTTCTTCATAAACCCAGTCGCAAATACCATTGATGATCTCATTCTTTTTTCCGTCGGAAGTAACCTGGATAACTTCGTTGGTTTCTAAATTTTTAATAAAAATATTGTTGTTTTTTGCATAAGCCACTTTTTTGCTGTCGGGAGAAAAAGTTGGTTCCTGAATTTTTTCTTTGTCTATCAATTGCAATGATTTTGAAGCCAAATCGTACACATAAAAAAGGCCCAAACTCGAATGTCTGTAAATTGATTCCTCATCAACTCCCAACAATAATTTGGTTTCGTCATTGTTAAAAGCGTAGCTTTCAAACTCCTTTATTTCACTTAAATCTTTGCTGTTTACAATAGTTTCAACCTTTTCCAAGGTGGCATAACTGTATTTGTCAACCGTGGTGCTTTTGGTGTTTCTGTCAAAATTCAGCAAGGAATAAAAGTCGCCATTCATAGAGTTTAGGGAATTCATGCGCTCTGTTGAAAACGAGCCATTCCATATTTCATTGAGCGTAATGTCTTTTTTTTGCGCAGTTGCCATGGAAGTTATGGCAATAAAAATAATAAGGAGTTTTTTCATTAAATTGAGATTACTTAAAATAATTGTCAAGTTTAAGAAAATTTTAGCAAAGTGAATATGAAATATGTCATAAAAATTAACAATATGTGAATTTGCGGGAATTTATATTTATTAAATTATCTTTGTGGCGTTCATAAATTTTATTCAAAAATGTCAAAAAACGTTAATGGGTTTTCAAAATTGACCAAGCTTGAAAAAATAGATTGGCTGGTGTCGAATTTCTTTAATAATGACAAGAAGGCCAAACAGGTTTTAATGCAATATTGGAATCAGAATGAAATATTGCAGAATTTACACGACGATTTTATTGAAAATACCTTAACAAATTATTATTTGCCTTATGGAGTTGCCCCAAACTTTGTGATTAATGGAAAAAAATACGCCATTCCATTGGTTATTGAAGAAAGTTCGGTGGTTGCGGCAGCTTCTTTGGTGGCTAAATTTTGGGGCACGCGAGGCGGATTTAAAGCCAAAGTTATTTCCGCGACAAAAATCGGACAGGTACATTTTATGTACAAAGGGGATAAAAAAGCGCTTGAAAATTATTTCGATGCAAAAAAGACACGATTTTTTGAAGTTACCAAAGCCATCACCAAAAATATGCGCAAGCGTGGCGGTGGCATTTTGGACATAGATTTGCGTGATAAAACTGCGGAACTTGAAAATTATTATCAGTTGCATGTCACTTTTGAAACTGCCGACAGTATGGGCGCGAATTTTATAAATTCTTGTTTGGAAGTGATTGCAAAGGAATTTGAGAAAGAGGACATCCAAATTGTGATGAGTATTTTGTCCAATTACGTTCCGGAATGCTTGGTTCACGCCGAAGTAAGCTGTAATGTGGAAGATTTATATGCCGAAAATTCAGCCGCTTTGGCACAAAAGTTTGTGCAGGCCATACAAATTGCGAATGCGGAACCGCACAGGGCAGTTACGCATAACAAAGGAATTATGAACGGCGTTGACGCCGTTGTGATTGCCACAGGAAACGATTTTAGGGCGATTGAAGCCGGAGTTCACGCTTTTGCCGCGCGATCTGGAAAATATAAAAGCCTGACAAATGCCAGCATCGAAAACGGAATTTTTAAATTTTGGATTGATATTCCTTTGGCTGTGGGAACTATTGGCGGATTGACTTCCTTGCATCCTTTGTCGAAATTGTCCTTGCAATTGTTGGGAAATCCTTCCGCAAATGAACTGATGGAAATTATTGCCGTGGCCGGTTTGGCGCAAAATTTTGCTGCTTTGCGGGCATTGACAACCGCCGGAATCCAAAAAGGCCATATGAAAATGCACCTGACAAATATTATCAAACAATTGGGCGCAAGCAATAAGGAAAAGGCCTTTTTAATCGATTATTTTGAGCATAAAACCATTACGCACAACGCCGTGGTTGAAGCTTATAATAAATTAGTTCAGGATAAATAATGGAGTATTACAGCAGAGGGAAATTACTGATTACCGGTGAATATTTTGTGCTTGACGGCGCAAAATCTTTGGCGGTTCCAACCAAATACGGACAAGATTTAAGCGTTGAATCCATTCAGGAGCCGCAATTAATTTGGCAAAGTTTTGCTGAAAATGGGGAATGCTGGCTCGAAGCAATTTTCGATTTGCCCAAATTGCGGTTGGCAAACGCAACATTTGATGCGAATGAAGATGGCGGAAAAGACATGATTGCTGAAAATTTGAATAAAATTTTAAGAGAAACCCGAAAGTTAAATCCGGCATTTTTAGATTCGGAAAAGGGATTTTTAGTTAAAACAAAATTAGATTTTCCTAAAAACTGGGGATTGGGGTCTTCTTCAACCTTAATAAACAACGTCGCAAATTGGGCAAAGGTGAATCCTTACAAATTATTGGAAAACACTTTTGGCGGGAGCGGTTACGACATTGCCTGCGCACAACACAATTCACCAATTTTATTTACTAAAAATCCTTCAGAAATTATTGTTGAAGAAGTGAATTTCAATCCGAATTTTAGGAATCAATTGTATTTTGTGCATTTGAATAAAAAACAAAACAGCCGAGAAGGCATTGAACGATATAAAAAACTGAAGGGAAATCTGACTTCAGAAATCAAACAAATATCCGAATTGTCTGAAGCTTTTTTAAGTTGCGGAAATTTGTCTGATTTTGAAAAATTAATGAAAGAACATGAGCAAATCGTTTCAAAAACAATTCAATTAAAGGCAATTCAGTCTGAATTATTTTCCGATTATTTCGGGCAAACGAAAAGTTTGGGCGCATGGGGCGGCGATTTCATTTTGGCCACAGGAAATGTGGATAGTCCAAATTATTTTAATAAAAAAGGTTTTTCAACCGTGATTCCTTATCAAAAAATGGTTTTGTAAGCCCCCTAACCCCCGAAGGGGGAACTTATCACATTAAAAAATAGATTTAAGAATTTTATTAGTGAAGTTGTTATAAAAAAATATTTTATGCAAAAGAAATTTATCATTATTGGAGGAGGCGCAGCCGGCTATTTTGCTGCCATAAATGCTGCGGAATTGCACCCGGATTTGGAAGTTATTATTTTGGAAGGAAGCCCAAATGTGTTGCAAAAAGTAAAAGTTTCGGGTGGCGGACGCTGCAATGTGAGTCACGCTTGTTTTACCCCAAACGAATTGGTCGAATTTTATCCGCGCGGAAAAAAAGAATTGCTAGGGCCATTTCATCAATTTATGACCGGCGACACGATGGAATGGTTCGAAAACAGGGGCGTTCCATTAAAAATTGAAGACGACAATCGTATTTTTCCCGAATCCAATTCGTCACAAACAATTATAGATTGTTTTTTGGAAAGCGCAAAAAATGCAGGCGTTCAACTTAAAACCAGCACAAGGGTTGATGCCATTGAAAAAAATGGAGAGAAATACATCATAAAAACAAATGCTGAAACTTTTGAGGCCGATTTTTTGTTGGTTGCCGCCGGAAGCAATGCCAAGGTTTGGGCCATGTTGGAAGGTTTGGGTCACACAATCATAAAACCGGTTCCTTCTTTATTTACCTTTAATATTGCTGATGAAAGATTGAAGGATATTCCTGGAATTTCTGTTCCAAAAGCTTCCGTAAATGTTGTAAACTCAAAATTAGAAGCACAAGGGCCTTTGTTGATAACGCATTGGGGATTAAGCGGACCAGGAATTTTAAAACTTTCAGCTTGGGGCGCTTTGGAATTGCATCAAAAAGAGTATCAGTTTGACATTGAAGTCAATTGGCTGTCGAAATCCTTCGAAACTATTTTAAATGAATTGAAAGCTGCCAAAAAAGAGCAATCTAAAAAACAAGTGATTTTACGTTCTGTTTTTGAAGAAATCCCAAAACGATTGTGGGAAAAACTGGTGACTGCTGCGCAAATTTCTGCCGATTTCCAATGGGCGCAACTGAGCAACAAACAATTGGAAGAATTAGCGCTGCAACTTACAAAATGCACTTTTGAAGTAACCGGAAAAAGCACTTTTAAAGAGGAGTTTGTGACTGCCGGCGGCGTAGATTTAAAAGAAATCAACTTCAAACATTTTGAGAGCAAACTGCATAAAAATTTGTTTTTTGCGGGAGAAGTCCTGAATATTGATGCGGTTACGGGCGGATTTAATTTTCAAAATGCGTGGACCGGCGGTTGGATTGTGGCTGTTTCAGTTAATCGTTGAAAAGTTAAAAGTTATTTGTCTTTTTTCTCTATTCTCTATTCTCTATTCTCTATTCTCTATTCTCTATTCTCTATTCTTTTTAATTATTCATTAAAAACTTGTCCCCGATGAGGTTTCAAAGCATCTCGATAGGTTTTCATATCAGTTTCATCAACTACAATAAAAGCAATGCTGTGCATTTCTGAAATTACGGAAAAATTGATTTCATAAAAATGCAGTTTTTTAATTGCGGCAAATTCCTTTAAATGAATGCAATGATGTTCGGCAGTTTTTTCAGAAGTTTCCCCTCTAAAATCCCATATCAGTTTTAATTTTCTGTTCAAAATAATTGTTTTAAACATTGCTTACATAAACCAGCAATTCTCCGCCTTTAAAAGAAATTTGAACTTTATTGCTGTGCGCTATATTTCTTGTGCCAATCCGTTTTCCGAAGGTTAATGTTTCATTTACAATTGGGTAGGCCAAACCTTCCGTAAAAATTTCGTGGGCAACAGGAAAAGGAATTAGGGAAATGTTTCTTCCTTTAACATCGGTTAAGGTAATTTGTTCTTCAATAAAAAAGTAAGTCCCAAAATCATCGAAAAAGGATATTTTCAAACTATTTTTCCATTGCAGCGCCGTGCTGATATTTCCTAAAAAATGGTCGTGTTCCTTGCCGCTTCCGCCGTAAACATCAATGTAAATGTAACCTCGGTTTTTTAAAATGGCCAACGCTTTGTCGAAATCGGTAAAATTTTGATCGGGCGTATTAATGACTTCTATATTGCCCGGAATTGCAAGAATGGAATCGAAATCGCCCGTAACCAAATCGGGGAGTATGTTTTTCAATTTAAAATGATTGTAAGCACCGTCGATGGCGCAAACAAGATCGTAACCCGATAAATCCGGAAATATTTTAGGTTCCGCTCCGTTGAGCAGAATAAATGCCTTTTTAGTATTCATCATTGCAAAAATAACTAAAAACGAACATTAATATGTTTAGCCAAATCAATTATCTTTGACAAAATTTTTGTTTTGACTGAAACCGATTTTATTTTAAACGATTTTTCATTAGAAAATATAAGCAACGGAAGCATCACTTGGAAAACGCCAAGCAATATTGCGTTGGTAAAATATTGGGGAAAGCAGGAACCTCAAATCCCAGAAAACGCCTCCATCAGTTTTACGTTGGATGCTTGTTTTACCTTGACAACGTTGGAGTATAAATTAAAAGAAGAAAGTCAACCTGAACATGTTTCTGGATCTGCAGTTGAGATGCTGAAACAAGTTCAGCATGACCATAATTTTGAAATTTATTTTGAAGGCGAAAAAAAGGAAGACTTCAAACCGAAAATTGCCACGTTTTTCAAAAGAATAGAAAAGCATGTTCCGTTTTTAAATGCGTTTGAATTTGTGATAAAATCAGAAAATTCTTTTCCGCACAGCAGCGGCATTGCCTCATCCGCTAGCGGAATTGGCGCTTTGGCCTTGTGCGTAATGAGTTTGGAGAAAGCAATAAATCCTGCAATGACCGATGCATATTTCAACAAAAAAGCTTCTTTTTTGGCGCGATTGGGCTCGGGAAGTGCCTGCAGAAGCATTGAAGGTCCGCTGATAGTTTGGGGAAATCACCCTGAAATTGAAGGAAGTTCCGATTTATTTGGCGTGAAATTTCCTTATAAAATTCACGACAATTTTAAAAATTACCAAGACACCATTTTATTGGTAGACGAAGGCGAAAAACAGGTTTCGAGCACCGTTGGCCATCAATTGATGTACAACCATCCGTTTGCAAAACAACGTTTTAAACAGGCGAACAGCAATATTTCAAAGATTTCAAAAGTGTTGCAAAGCGGTGATTTATCGGCTTTTATTGCCATTGTGGAAAGCGAAGCCTTGAGTTTGCACGCGATGATGATGACCAGCAATCCATATTTTATCCTGATGAAGCCAAATACTTTAAAAATAATCAATGAAATATGGGATTTTAGGGCGCAATCGAATTCGAATATTTGTTTTACCTTAGATGCCGGAGCCAATGTTCATGTGCTGTTCCCGGCGAAGGAAAAGGAAACTGTTAACAATTTCATAAAAAGCAACTTAATGCAATTTTGTCAAGAAAATCATTATATTTGCGACAGCATTGGAAACGGCGCAATTTCAATTTTTAAATAAGCAAATGAAAGGACCACTTTTTTACGCAAAAATTTTACTTTTTGGAGAGTACGGAATCATTAAAGACTCCAAAGGTTTGGCTATTCCTTATAACGTATATCAGGGCGCTTTGAAAAAATCTAAAGTTTTATCTGAAGCCGCGAAAAAATCGAACGGCAACTTAGAAAAGTTTTATGGCTATTTGTCGAAGTTGGATATGTTAGATTTGGTAAATTTCAGATTGGATGAATTTAAAGCCGATATTGAAGACGGCATGTATTTCGACTCAAGTATTCCGCAAGGATACGGTGTAGGAAGTTCAGGCGCATTGGTGGCTTCGATTTACGACAAATATGCCAACGATAAAATTACGGTTTTAGACAATTTAACCAGAGAAAAATTATTGAAGCTGAAAAGCATTTTTTCATTGATGGAATCGTTTTTTCACGGCAAAAGTTCAGGATTAGATCCTTTAAACTCATATTTAAGCATTCCTATTTTAATCAATTCCAAAGACAATTTGGAAGCCACCGGAATTCCATCCCAAAGAGAAGGAAAAGGCGCTGTGTTTTTATTGGATTCGGAAATCATTGGGGAAACCGCACCGATGATCACCATTTTCATGAATAAAATGAAAAATGAAGGCTTCAGAAAAATGTTAAATGAAGATTTTGCAAAACATACCGATGACTGTATTGAAGATTTTTTAAACGGAAATGTGAAATCATTATTTGGAAACGTAAAACTGCTTTCAAAAGTTGTTTTGGACAATTTTAAACCGATGATTCCTAAAGCTTTTCATAAAATATGGAAAAACGGCATTGAGTCGAATGCGTATTATCTAAAATTATGCGGCTCCGGCGGAGGCGGTTATATATTGGGTTTTACAGAAGATTACGACAATACCAAAATCCTGCTAAAAGACTATAAACTGGAATTGGTTTATCGATTTTAACAAAATAATCACAAAAAAATAAAATTTAATAAATAATTTTATTGTTGAATTTTATTTCTTCTCACCATCATGGATTTACTCGAAATAGCCAAAAAAAACAGCAAAAAAAATGCACCGCTTTATATTAAATTGCTGAGTTTGTTTTCGGTTGTCAGAGGCTACAACATTGCGCTTATCGTAATCGCGCAATATCTGGCGTCCATATTTATTTTTTCTCCCGAAAAAGAATTAAGGCATATTTTGCTCGACATCAACCTGTATTTTATTGTGCTTTCTTCAATTTGTGTCATCGCTTCGGGCTATATCATCAATAATTTTTACGATTTTGAAGCCGATAAAATTAATAGGCCCGTAAAAGCAACCATAGATTCCATTGTTACCCAAAAAACAAAATTGCAGATCTACTTTTTGTTAAATTTTTTAGGGGTCATTTTTGCTTTTTTGGTATCGTGGCGAGCGGCATTATTTTTTTCGGTCTATATTTTTTTAATTTGGTTTTATTCGCATAAACTTAAAAAATATCCTTTAACTGGACTTTTTTCAGCCGCAATTTTGGCCATTTTACCATTTTTTGCCGTTTTTGTTTATTATAAAAACTTTTCGGAAATTATTTTTACGCACGCCGCTTTTCTGTTTTTTATCTTATTGATTCGGGAATTGGTCAAAGATTTGGAAGGAATAAAAGGCGATTTTATCCATAATTATCAAACGATAGCCGTAAAATATGGGGAACATTTCACTAAAATTCTCATCACCATCTTGGTGTTTTTAACATTGAATCCCATCTACTTTTTGCTGAAATACCCTGAAATTGGCGGGATGAAATACTATTTTTATGTAAGTGGCGCGGTGCTGTTTTTGTTTGTGCTTTTTTTATGGTTCAGCAAAAGCAAAAACAATTACACCTTGCTGCATTTTGTATTGAAATTAATGCTCCTTGCAGGCGTATTTAGCTTGGCCTTAATAGACTACTCGGTCATCATCAATAAAATTCTTTTAAAATAAAAACTATATTCTTCATAGTTAGAAGAATATAAATTATTTTTGCCAAAAATTAAAAAAAATGAATTCAAGTAAAAACTCGTCGGGAGGACGACACCAAGGTAAAAAAAAGCCTCAAACCAATACTGATAAAAAGTTTGAACCTAAAATGTTTGACGCCAAAAAGAAACCTCAAACCAATACAGATAAAAAGTCTGAACCTAAAAAGTTCGATGCCGGTAAGAAGCCTTCGGGCAACTTCAGGGACAAACCGGCCTTTAAAAGAGAAAGTCCATTTTCTAAAAAAGCAAGACCAATTTCAGGAGAAGAAAAACCTGCAGCAAAGCCAAAACAAGTTAAACGGGACGATGGCGTTGAAGGCATCCGTTTAAATAAATACATTTCAAATTCCGGCATTTGTTCAAGGCGTGAAGCCGATGTTTATATCAAAGCGGGAAGCGCCACCGTAAACGGAAAACTGGTGACCGAAATGGGACACATAGTAACCTTGGGAGATGAAGTTCGTTTTGACGGATCTTTAATAAATCAGGAGCAAAAAAGATATGTGTTGCTGAACAAGCCAAAGAATTACATCACCACCATGGAAGATGAGCGCGGACGAAAAACCGTGATGGAATTAATTGCAAACGCCACAAAAGAACGTATTTATCCTGTTGGACGATTGGACAGAAACACCACCGGACTGCTTCTTTTCACGAATGACGGCGAAATGGCGAAAAAACTGACGCATCCAAAGAGCAATATCCAAAAAATATACCACGCAACATTGGATAAAAAACTGGCGAACAGTGATTTAATTAAAATTTCTGAAGGTTTTATGCTTGATGAAAAACGCGTTATCGTTGATGATATTTCCTATGTTGTGAATCAGCCAAAAACGGAAGTTGGCGTTAAAATACATTCAGGAAGAAATCGGATTGTGCGCAGAATATTTGAACATTTTGATTACAGCGTGGTAAAATTGGACCGAGTAATTTTTGCCGGACTTACCAAAAAAGATTTGCCCCGTGGCCATTATAGGCATTTAACCGAAATGGAAATAAATACCTTAATGATGCTTTAAACTGCAAAACAAAAACCAAGAACGCTCTTGGTTTTTGTTTTTTAAAGATTTCTTTTCAATATTGAGTTAAATAATTTTTTCGTACTATTATTTTTTTATATTTGGCATTATCGAAAGAAGTAATCAAATACTATTTTATTTTTTTTAAGTCTAAAATACAACTAATTTGTTATGAAGAGAATAATCGTAGATTATAAAAAGCTGACCTCAGAAATTCTTAATTTATTGGTTGAGAAATTTCCGGACGGCTACGGCATTAGGGACATAATTAGGTTTACCAACCATAAAGGACATTATGTGGAAGCTGTTGAAGTAGCGACAGAAGACACTATTTACTTAGTTAAAATTAGTGATGAGTTGGTGGATAGTATGGAAAATTTTTATGAAGAGGAGGAAGAAGACATCATAGAAAGAGATTTGGAAATTGATCTGGATCTAAATTTAAAAGTGCCAATTGATGAAGATGAAAATGATGATTTAGACAATGATGATAATGACGATTTGGATAATGATGAGAATTTTGATTTAGACAATGATGATGAAGATAATGATGATTACAATGATAAGGATATTGATGATGAAGATGATAAATAAAGCATGCTATTGTCAGCCTATATTTCTTTTTAGAAGCTGAGATTTCTATTTTCCCGACACTTTAGCTGTAAAATCCGCTGTAAAAGAAAAAACCCTTAAAAATCTTTTGATTTTCGAGGGTTTTAATCTTCTTGTGTGGTGCCTCCAGGAATCGAACCAGGGACACAAGGATTTTCAGTCCTTTGCTCTACCAACTGAGCTAAGGCACCATCGCTTTAGCGGTTGCAAATATAAATTTATTTTTTAGACATATCAAAACAATTTAAAAAAATCTGTTGTATTTTTGAACTCTTTAAGAAATAAGAATGAACTTAATTATAGATGTAGGCAATACAAGAATTAAAATCGCTGTTTTTGATGACTGCAAAATGATTCATAATGAAAGCCTTACCAATAATTCATTTGTTTCTGAAGCAAAAAAGATTGTTAAAAAATACGAATGCACAAGTGCGATTATTTCTTCGGTTGGTTCCGTAAATAAATCCCAAATAGATGAATTGCGTGCTGAAATTAGCTTAATTGAGCTAGATTACGACACAAAAGTTCCGTTTTTGAACAAATATGCCACGCCAAAAACATTGGGTGTCGACAGAATTGCGCTGGTTTCTTCTGCAATTTCAAAATACCCAAATAAAAATGTTTTAATAATTGATGCAGGAACTTGTATCACTTACGATTTTGTGAATAACGAAGGAAATTATTATGGTGGCGCAATTTCACCGGGACTTCAAATGCGCTACAAAGCATTAAATGTTTTTACTGAAAATTTACCGTTGCTTGAGCCTTCCGAAATAGTTGAATTAATTGGAAACTCTACCGAAACAAGCATTCATTCAGGCATTATAAATGGTGTTATCAATGAAATTGATGGAGTTATTGAACAGTATAGAAAAAAAAATACCGATTTAACAATTGTTTTAACAGGAGGAGACATAAAATTCTTGTCAAATAGATTAAAAAATGGCATATTTGCCAATCCTAATTTTTTGTTAGAAGGATTGAACACAATTTTGACTTATAATATATAATAAATGATTAAAAAAATAATAGTAGTAATAACACTATTTGTATCTATTGTCAGTTTTTCTCAAAAGAACAATACATCAGCTTATTCTTTTTTCGGAATTGGAGATAAAAATAACTCAAGCACTGTTGAACAATTAAGCATGGGGGGCGTTGGAGTAAGTTTTACAGATAGTTATCATTTAAATCTTTTAAATCCTGCGGCAAATGCTTCATTGAGATTTACAACCTATGCAATGGCAATCGAAAATTTAAATAGTACCGTAAAAGACGGTAATGACGAACAAAGTGCAGCCGCAACCTATCTTTCTTATTTGGCTTTAGGGTTTCCTATTGGTGAAAAAGCAGGAATGACCATTGGATTGTTGCCAAATTCTTCAGTGGGCTATTCTTTAATTTCAAATGAATATGATGCAAACAATAATCTTTTAGAAGTTTCACAATACATTGGTGATGGCGGAACAAACAAAGTGTTTATAAGTGTAGGTTATCAGCCTTTTAAAAATTTAAGTGTTGGATTGCAGGGAAATTATATTTTTGGAAAAATTGAAAACAGCATCTTAAATCAGGCGAAAGATGCTTCTTTAGCAACAAAGTACCAAACAACTTCTAATATAGAAGGGTTAACTTTAAATGCAGGATTTCAATATAAGAGAAAGGTGAATGATAAAATGGATTTCCTCTTTGGAGGAAATTTTGATTTTAACAATGAAATTGAAGCTACCGGCAATGAGTATTTATATTCAGTTTCGTTGGGAACATTTGAAAGCCCACGTGATACCATTTTAAGCACAGAAAGCACAGGGTTTTTGAAATCCCCTTTAAAAACAACATTAGGCATTGGTTTAGGAAGAGAAAATAAATGGTACGCAGGTGTTGATTATAGTTTTCAAAACGCATTGGAATTAAGTGGCGGTGTTTTTAACAACTATTCAAAAATTGATTACGACAATTACAGTAAAATAGCAGCCGGTGGTTTTTATACACCAAAATTTAACTCGATTACCAGTTATTGGGAAAGGGTGACTTACAGGGCCGGAGTTAAATTTGAAAACACCGGATTGTTGGTTGATGCATCAGGGAATGGAAACGATTTTACTGCAATTGATGATTTTGGCATATCTTTTGGAGTAGGGTTACCAATGAGCAAGCAACTGTCTAATTTGAATATCGGATTTGAGATAGGAAAAAGAGGACAAACAGCCAAAGGCTTAGTGCAAGAAAATTACGTTAATTTTCGATTGGGTCTTTCATTAAATGACAAATGGTTTAAAAAATTAGAAATATTTTAATTAAAAGAATAAAACGATGAGACAAATGAGACAAATTTTAGCTGTATTATTTTTTATAGTGTCAGCCCCGGTTGTTTTTTCACAAGCGGATGAAGAGTGTGTTATAAAATACAACCTTTTTAAAGGCGATTACAGTGCAGGCAAATATGATGTTGCATACGAAAACTGGTTATGGACAATGGATCATTGCCCAACCTTAACTGTAAATATTTACAAATTAGGTATTAAAATTGCCGAAAGTCGATTGGAAGCCGCCACAACTGAAGCTGATAAAGCAGCTGCAATAAAACTTGTGGAAAGGGTTTATACCCAAAGATTGGAGCATTTCCCTCAAGATTTAGCGCGGGTTTATAGTGACTTTGCAACCTTTAAAGATACTCATGGTGCGTCAGAAGAAGAAGTATTTGTTTTATTGGAAAAATCTTTTAAAGCAGATCCAACCGATATTTCTGCAACTAATATGTACAGGTATTTTGATATTATCTTAAATAAATATAAAGACACAAATCCACAAATAGTATTTGATACTTATGATATTGTAGGTGAAGGCCTGGAATTAAAGAGAGATGATTATGCAAAACAATTAGCCGTTATCAGCGCGAAAGATTCAACTACTTTAAGCGATAAAGATAAAAAAAGCAGAATAGCCATTGACCAAACTTTAAGCAATTTAGAGCTTGTTGAAGCTGGATTAGATGCAAAATTATCTGCAATTTCAAATTGTGAGAATTTAATTCCTTTAAATAAAAAGAACTTTCCAGACAATAAAACAAATGCTGTTTGGTTAAAAAGAGCCGTTTCAAGATTGTACAATAAAGAATGTACAGAAGATCCTTTTTATGATGTATTGGTTGAAGCTTATGTAAAGGCAGATCCTTCTCCTCAGGCATCAGTATTTTATGCTGGTATCTTAATGAAAAATGGAGAAACCAATAAAGCAATGGAGTATTTCAAAAAAGCGATAGACCAGGAAACAGATTCTTACAGCAGAGCTAAATATGCATTAAGAGTTGCTGAAATATTGAGAAAAAAAGGAAGGTTGGAAGAAGCCAGAAGCTATGCTTACAAAGCAATAGACTATCAACCATCATTGGGTAAAGCCTATTTATTGATTGCAAGTATGTATGCTTCAAGCGCCAACTCTTGCGGAACGGATGTAGTTTCTAAAAGAATGGTTTATGTGGCCGCTTTAAACAAAGCTTTAAAAGCAAAAGCCGTTGATCCAAGTATCAGTTCATTGGCAAATAGATTTATTGCAAGTTATGCCGATAATGTGCCAAGCAAAAAAGATTTATTTGTGCAAGGTGTTCAATCAGGATCTAGACATAAAATTGGATGTTGGATTAACGAAACAGTAATAGTTCCGTAAATTAGATTTAAAATATTAAAATTGATATATTTGTTGAATGACAAAATCAGTTGTTAATAATATAAAAGGCATTGCTGTGATTTTAATCACAGCAATGTTTTTTTCATGTACCAACGACGTAAAAGAGGTGCGCGATTTTTTGGCCGATAAAAATTTACCAATTGGAGAAGCCTATAAAATTAGCCATAAACATACTGATTCCGGACGTGTTGACATTAAAATGAAAGCGCCCGTGATGCTCGATTTCAGCAACAGGGAAAATCATCCTTATAATGAATTTCCCAAAGGAATAAAAATCACCAGCATCGAAAAAAATGGAGATTCCGTTACCGTTGAGGGTGATTATGCCAAGAGTTTCAGGAAAACGCAAGTTTCCGAAATAAAAAACAATGTAGTGGTGTACAATTATGCCCAAAAAAATAAATTGGTCACTGAACAAATTTATTGGGATCAAAAAACACATTACTTTTTTACCGAAAAAAAATTCGCCTTTTACACCTTAACAGATACCATTTACGGAACCGGTTTTGAATCAACCGAAGATTTAAAAACGTGGTGGGTGAAAAATCAGAGTGGCGTTATAAACATTAAAGAATAAAGAAATGCAAAACCTTTGGAAAATATTTGAATATGGGTATTTAATTATCGCTGTTGTATTTAGTGCAGATGCAATAACGAGTTGGAATACTGAAAGAGAACACGCTTATTTGTCGGCTGGATTTTCCGTGTTGGCAGTTTTTATGTATTTTTTCAGAAGGCGTTTCAGAAAAAGGAGGGAAACCCCTAACATTAAATAGTGGAAGTACAAATCCTTGTCATATTAGTTTCAATACTGCTTTCCGGTTTTTTTTCCGGAATGGAAATCGCTTATATTACAGCCAATAAATTTCAAATTGAACTTCAAAAAAAGAAAGAGGGAATCACCTCAAAAATTGTTGGCAGGCTAACCGCAAATCCATCAAAATTTATTACCACCATGTTGGTTGGCAATAACATTACCTTAGTGATTTACAGTTTTTTTATGGCTGAAATCATTGTCAAAAATCTTCTCGGTTTTCAATTAAATGATTTTTCCACTTTAATAATCCAAACCTTAATTTCAACGTTGATTATTTTGGTTTCAGGCGAATTTTTGCCTAAAGCCATATTTCGAATTTATGCCAATGAAATGTTTTGGTTTTTTGCGCCGTTGGCTTACTTTTTTTACATCATACTTCATTTTATCACAGAATTTATCACATTGATTTCCGACTATTTGTTAAAAGCATTTTTTAACACCACCAAAGATGTGAAACAAACCGAATTCAGTAAAGAAGAGCTTGGGAATTATATCACCAAACAATTGGAAAACAGCGATGATTTTGAAGAAGTTGATTCTGAAATTCAAATTTTTCAAAATGCATTGGAGTTTGATACGGTGAAAGCGCGTGAAATAATGATTCCAAGAACCGAAATTGTCGCTGTGGACATCAATGAGAATATTGCAAATTTGAAACAATTATTCATAGAAACAGGGTATTCAAAAATTTTGGTTTATGACGGATCTTTAGACAATGTTTTGGGCTATGCAATTGCCTTTGAATTGTTTAAAAAACCAAAAGACATCAAATCCATTTTATTGCCAGTTGAATTTGTTCCTGAAAGTATGATGATTAATAATGTGCTAAACATTTTAATTAAAAAGAAGCGAAGCATATCAGTTGTGCTTGACGAATTTGGCGGAACCTCTGGAATTATCTCTATTGAAGATATTGTTGAAGAATTGTTTGGAGAAATAATTGATGAACATGATACCGTAGATTTGTTGGAAAACAAGATTAATGAAAGGGAATTTGAATTGTCGGCACGATTGGAAGTGGATTATTTAAATGAAACCTACGATTTAAACATCGAAGAAAATGAAGCTTATGAAACCTTGGGCGGATTCATAGTTTACCATAATGAAGACATCCCAAAAGAAAATGAAATCATTGAAATAAACAATTTACATTTTAAAATGTTGAAGGTAGATTCCTCCAAAATTTTGGAAGTTTATGTAAAAGTTTTAGATAAAGCTGATTAAAGTTTTTCAACTTCCCGAAATAATTTTTTTTGCAATTAATAATAATTGTTTCACTTTCATAATTAAATACTAAATTGTATTTTCGCACACTGTAATAAAAGAAAATAACTATAGAAATGGCAATTTTATCAAAAATTAGAGATCGTTCAATGTTCCTAATCCTAATTGTAGGTTTAGCACTTTTTGCATTTGTACTGGATCCAAGCTCAATTCAGCAATTTTTCAGTTCAACCAAAGCAAACTCAATAGGGGAAGTGAATGGTGAAAATATTGACAGAGAGGAATTTGCGAAACTGGTAGAAAACTATAAATCGCAAAGTGGAGGAAGAGTATCGCAAATGCAGGCGGTAAATGCCGTTTGGAATAATTTGGTTGGTGAAAAAATATTCCAAACTCAATTGGAAGAAGCCGGTATTGTAGTTGGTGAAAAAGATATTTGGGATGCTATGGTGGCATTGCCTGAAATTCAAAACTCTCCGCTTTTTCAAAATGAAGCAGGGCTTTTTAATGAAGAAAAATTAAAGGAATATATCGCCAATATGAAAGCCGATGCTGAAGCCGGTAACAATCAAGCTTGGTTAAATTGGTTAGAAACCGAAAAAAGCATTAAGCAAAATTTGGAACGTCAGGCTTACACCTCATTGGTGTCTGCAGGTTTGGGCGCTTCATTAAAAGAAGGCGAACGCGATTATTTATATCAAAACACTAAAATCGACGCACAATTTGTTTATGTTCCATACACAACAATTGACAACAATGCAGCAAAGGTTTCAAAAGAAGAAATTCAAGAATATTTGGAAAAAAATTCCAAACGATTTAAATCTGAAGCTACCCGTTCAATAGACTACGTAAAATTTGATATTGAGCCATCTAAAGAAGATGATGAAACTTCCAGAATGGAAGTGGCTAACTTTATTAATGACAGAGAGGAATTCAGCAGTGCCGCAAACGCCAAAGTTCAAATATCCGGATTAAAAAATGCCAGTAATTATGAAGCTTTTTTAAGCGATAACAGATCTGATTTGGCCCTTGATAACGGTTATTATTATAAAAATCAATTGCCTGCAGCAGTTGCCGACACCATTTTTGGCGGTTCTGTTGGTGATATCGTTGGTCCTTATAAAGACAATGGTTACTACAAAATTTCAAAAATTGTAGACTTCGCACAATTGCCCGACTCTGTCAAATCAAGCCATATTTTGGTTCCTTATGCAGGCGCTGTAAGATCTGCTTCATTAAAATCAAAAGAAGACGCCAAAAAAACGGCCGACAGTATTTTTGCATTGGTTAAAACCGATAAAACCAAATATGCTGAAATTGCAGATCAAATAAATACTGATGGCACAAAAGGAAAAGGCGGAGATATTGGTTGGATCAGAAAAGACCAAGCTTTTTCAGCTTCTTTCGATAAAGATTTCGCCAACTATATTTATAAAAATCCGGCAGGCAGTATGGCTGTTGTTGAAACTGCATTTGGATTTCATGTGATCAGGATAGATGAACAAAAAAAATTGGAAAAGGCGGTGAAACTGGCTTCTTTTGCACGTTTGATAAATCCTTCTGAGGTTACTGAAAATACAATTTTTGAAAAAGCGGAAACCCTTGCAGCGAATTTGGAAAATGGCCAAAAATTAGATGACTTGGCCAAGAAAGAAAATTACGCCATTCAAACTGCTCAAAATCTGAAAGTATTGGATGAAAATATTCCTGGTTTAAATGAGCAACGTCCAATAGTTCTTTGGGCATTTGCCAAAGAAAGAGAGCTTGGTGATTCTAAACGTTTTGATGTTGATATAGCCGGTAAAAGAGGTTATGTAGTGGTGGTGCTTAAAGCCAAAACCGAGAAAGACGGATTGGTGGTTAGTGCAGATATTTTGTCGAAAATTCAACCTGAATTAATCAACAAGAAAAAGGCGACTATGATTAAAGCAAAAATTAAAGGCACTACTTTAGAAGAAATTGCAAAAAACACCAGTACAACTGTTAATGCATCTTCAAATGTAACTTTGCAAAATCCGTTATTATCAGGTGTTGGAAACGAACCTTCTGTGGTTGGTGCAATGTCTACTGTTAAGTTAAACGAAGTTTCAAAACCAATAGATGGCGCTATGGGTGTGTTTGTGGTTAAAGTTGTTAAACGCGACACTCCTGTGAAATTGGACAATTATGAAATGTTTCGCAATAGAATAATAGACAATTTGAAAGCAAGATCGTTCCAGTTATTTCAAGTGTTGGAAGAAACTGCCGAAATAAAAGATTATAGAGGCGACTACTATTAATCATAAAATGGATAAAACAAAAAAGCGAGCTTTAAGCTCGTTTTTTTTTGCTTTTCACTTTATGCTTAATGATTCATTTTGATTAAAATAAGCACTATTTAAAAGCGGTTTGAATTTAACTTTTATTGAATTTAATGCATTTCCCGAATGGTATTTGTGATCCATAATGCAAAACATAAGACAACAAAAAAGCGAGCCAATGCTCGCTTTTTATAACTTTTAAGTTTTAATCTACAAACAGACAACTGATAACAGACAACTGATAACTTAAAACATTTCCCTATTTCCCAAAAAAAGCATTGGCCTTCAATAAAGGCTGAATCAGCTTCATCGTTTTCTCATGGTCTACCTTTTCCAGAAAATCCAAATGATGGTGTTTGTGCGTGTCAGTGCCGGCAAAATCAAAAAGTTTGCCTTTTAAAAGCGCCAATGCAGCGGCAGTTACGGATGATCCGTAATAATTTGACAAAGAAAGCAGGTTCAGCTGAAACAAACATCCTGCCGCTTTTAATTTTGTATAGGCCGAAAAGTCATTATGAAAATAGGAATACCGTTCGGGATGTGCCAAAACAGGTTTGTAACCCGCAATCTGGATGTTAAACAAAGTTTCATATAAATTAACCGGGGCATTGAGAAACGACAGTTCCACCAAGATATAATTGTCTTTTAGCGTCAGTAATTTTTCGGTTTTTAGCAGGTGGTCAAAATTCGCATCCAGCATATATTCAGCGGCGGCGCTGATGGTAATATCCGTAAAGTCAATGCTTTTTAAATGCTCCTGAAGGGCAACGAGTTTATGCTGAATGGTTTCGGACGAATTTTCCCAGACACTTTCCATCACATGCGGCGTGCAGATGATGTTTTTAATGCCATAGCCCTGCATTCTTCTTAACAAAGTCACCGATTCCTCCATACTTTTGGAACCGTCATCGATATTCGGCAAAAAATGCGAATGAATGTCCACAAAATCTGCAGGGAAAATAGTGGTCAGCGGCGTTTTTTTCTGAAAGAAGGAAAACATAAATAGCAAATTTTAGAATAAGCCGTAAAATTAAGGAATTTGTCGGGATGTTCAATTGTTTAATCTTTTAATTGTTTGACCTCTAAAAATTCACCACAATCAAAGGGGGCAGGGGTGTGTATTGAAAAATTTAATCGGACAACAATGAAAAAATTAATAAGATTTGTTTCACATCAATAATGGAATTGCATCTATCATCCATAATGAAGCATTTTTTAGTCATTCAAAGGAAATCTGACTTGTAAAAAGCCTCCAAAGTTATTGGGTAAAGCACTGCCAAAATCGGCTGCGGCTCCTAGCGAAATTTCGAAAGGAAATTTCTTTGGCTGAATGTAAATTTCAACAAGAGAAGAAAACTGTTCTTTATGTAGAGGGTTTTCAAACCAGCCGGCATAATGGATATAACTGAAGTAGGTTTTGTACAGCAAAGCCTCGCTCAAAAAGCCTTTAAGCCCTAAATGATATGCGGTAAACCTGCTGTAATTTCGATCAATTCCTCTTGTAATTCCGTCAATGGGTTCTTTAGCGCGAAAAAATGGGGAGCCAATAGTATGGCCAAAATAAGTCCAGCCAGAGTTGTAGACACCATTATTGAAATAACCGTCACGACCACTAAAACCCTTACTTCCGCTCATATTTTTCGTATAAGTAAACTCTGCTAAAACGTGGGTAATAAAATTTTCGGGTTTTTTCAGGTCGATAAAAAAGCCATACAAAGCATCCGGAAAATTGGACAATTCTCTTCCCGACCGATCTTCAAAAGGATGCGACCAATAAGCATTCCAATTTGTTTTTTCGCCTGTATAATTCAATTGAAACAAGTAAGCGCCCACAGTATTTCCCAAAGCATTTATTTGATCTGTTTCTAAAGCCTTTTCACCTCCTGAATACCCTGTGATCACTCTTAAATAATCCTTAAAACTGGAGGGCTGTTTTCCAAATTCATTCGAGGTGCCACCCCATTGCACATAATGGTCCATACCTGTAATCATGGAAAAATTTTCGCTTAAAATCGATTTAAAATACAAACTTTTATGGTGCAAATGAGCTCCGTCAACAACGCGTTTGTCGTTTAACAAATATTCAGCGTAATTGGCCTTTGCCCGCAACCATTTTTTGCTAAAAGGCAGTTTTAAATAACCGGTGGTTTTTAGATTGAAGCCAGGAAAAGCCCTTGCGTTGGTGGATTTAATGATATTGCCGTTGGAAGAGGACAACCCCTCCCATTTTATATCATCATTTCTGCTGCCCAAATCCAGCTGTACGCTTTTAAAATTAACACTTCCATAAAGTTCATTGATAAAAAAGTCCTTTTTTGAGGCCAAATATCCTGAAAAACTTGCTTTATAGGAAAACGAAAAGTTGCTTTCAGGGTATTTAAAGTCAGAAAATAATACCGCATAAACCGAACTGTGATGGCTGTTTGGAACGGCGCCAAATTTATTGGCTGTCATCCAAAAAGGCAGGGTGCGCTCCGATGAAACTGCTGAGTGTACGCTCACAGAATAATTTTGCAGGTTGTTTTGCGTAAATCCTTGAGTAAAATTCAGCCCATAAAGAATCGCCGGCAATAAAAATTTCAAACGCATCTTTTTCAAATTTCAAAATAAATGTATCCAAAGGTAAGTTAATTTATAGTCGTATTTATCCCGGTTTAATTTTGTAATTGTTTAACGAATTAGATTGTAATATATCAATTGCTTTTTGTTTTTAAACTTTTAACTTCTGAATTAGGGGACTTTTATTAAATAATTCCTACCAAAAAAAGCCATAAAACGCAGAATAAGCCTTTTTTTAAATAGTCAAATTATGAATATCACGTTTATTGATTAATTTTAATGCGATTTCAATAATTATAAATTTTTTTAGCCAAAAAAATAGTGGTCTTTTAGATTTATTAATTAGATTTGCGCATTACAAAACAACAATGATGACAAATAACACTTGGAACAGCTTTTATTTTTACTTTTATTTTAGCAATAAGAGATGAGGCTTCGTATGTGTTATTTTAACAAAAATAAATAATAAGGGTCTCGAAAAATTTCGAGGCTTTTTTTTTGACCAAAAATTATGAGGGTAGCAATACAAGGAATTAAAGGATCATTTCACCACATTGTGGCCGAGGAATATTTCGGAAAAAATATCGACATGGTCGAGTGTATGACCTTCAGTGAAATGCCCGGTTTGTTGTACAACAAAAAAGCGGAAGTGATCGTGATGGCCATTGAAAACTCCATTGCGGGAGCCATTTTGCCAAATTATGCGTTGATAGACGACCACAAGCTCACCATCTGCGGGGAGCATTATTTGCCCATTCACCACAATTTGATGGCTTTGGGCGGACAAAAAATAGAGGACATCAAAGAGGTGTATTCGCATCCTATGGCTTTGTTGCAATGCCATAAATTTTTTAACGACTTTCCGCACATAAAATTGATTGAAGACAAGGATACCGCGGCGGTGGCAAAAAGAATTCAGGACCAAAAACTGATGGGCGTTGGGGCAATCGCCGGCAGTTTGGCTGCGGAAATCTACCAACTGGAAATCCTGGCGCAGGAAATACAGACCATCAAAGACAACGCAACCCGGTTTTTTATCCTGACCAACGGCGAAAGTAAAAAAAGCGTTTCGGCAAACAAGGCATCCATAAAATTTATCACAAGCAACGACACCGGCAGTTTGGCGGAAGTGCTGACCATTTTGGCAAAGCACCACCTGAATCTTTCCAAAATACAATCGATGCCCGTGATTGAAACGCCATGGAAATATGCATTTTTTGCTGATTTTATTTTCGACAATTATGCCGACTATTACCATGCCATCAAAGAAGTGAAAGAAAAAACGGAAGCATTAAGCATCTTGGGCGAATACAGTAAAAGTAAAAGATAATGATACCAAAAGCAAACAGGTTAAAGGACGTAAAAGAATACTACTTTTCCACAAAATTGAGGGAAGTGGCCGCCTTGCGAAATGCAGGGAAACCAATTATCAATCTGGCCATCGGGAGCCCCGATTTAAATCCGCCCATTGGCGTGGTGGAGGCCATAAAAAACGCGATGGTAATGCCAACAGCGCACCAGTATCAAAGTTATCAGGGTATTCCCGAGCTTCGGGAAGGTATCGCAAATTTTTACAAAACCAATTTTAGGGTAACCTTAAATCCTGCCAATGAAATATTGCCGTTAATGGGATCGAAAGAAGGCGTTATGCACATATCGATGGCTTTTTTAAATGCAGGCGACCAGGTGCTGATTCCAAATCCCGGTTATCCAACCTACGAATCTGTCACAAGATTGTTGGAAGCCGAACCTGTTTTTTATGATTTGCGACAGGAAACAGACTGGTTGCCCGATTTTGCCGAAATGGAGAAGCTGGACTTATCCAGGGTAAAAATTATGTGGGTAAATTATCCGAATATGCCAACAGGGGCAGTGGCTTCCAAAGCCGATTTTGAACAACTGATTGCCTTTGGAAAAAAACACGATATTTTAATTGTGAACGACAATCCCTACTCTTTTGTGCTGAACGACAATCCGATAAGCATTTTGGAGGTTGAAGGCGCCAAAGAAGTGGCCATCGAACTGAATTCTTTGAGCAAAACATTCAATATGGCCGGATGGCGTGTTGGGTTGGTGGCAGGCGATGCCGAAATTATCAAAACAATTCTGGAAGTGAAAAGCAATATGGATTCGGGGATGTTTTTCGGGATTCAGAAAGGGGCGGTGGAAGCCTTAAAATTGTCGGAAGACTGGTTTGTGCAACAAAATGACATCTATAAAAAAAGACAGGCAGCCGTGCAGGAAATTTTCGATGCGCTGGGCTGTACCTATAATAAAAATTACGGCGGATTGTTTGTTTGGGCGAAATTGCCCGAAGGCAAAAATGCAGCAGCGTTTACCGACAAATTATTGTATGAAAACGACGTATTTATCACACCCGGAAATATTTTTGGCTCACAGGGTGAAGGCTATATCCGCGCTTCCTTGTGCGTTTCGGAAACCGTGTTGAAAGAAGTGTTAAACAGATTGTCAACTGTAGAAATTTAGGAAATGGAAAAATTAGTGGTGATTGGTTTGGGTTTGATAGGCGGTTCTTTGGCACTCGATTTAAAGAAAAGAGAAGGTTGTAAAGTCTATGGAATTGACCGGAATCCGGAACACATTAAAAAGGCGCTGGCGCTTGGCATCATTGATGCAGCAATTGATTTTTCACAATTGGCAGACGCCGATGTGGTGGTGATTGCCGTGCCGGTGGATAAAATTGCGGAGGTGACTTTGAAGGTATTGGATCTGGTTTCGGAAGATACCCTGGTTTTTGATGTGGGCTCGGTAAAAAATGAAATCTGTAAAGCGATTCAAAATCACCCCAAACGCAAAAACTTTGTGGCGGCGCACCCGCTGGCAGGGACGGAATTTTCCGGACCCGAAGCGGCAATTCTGGATTTGTTCGACCATAAAGTGGCCATCCTTTGTGAAACGGAAAAATGTGGCTGGCAACTATTGGACAAAGCGTTGAGCCTCTTTAAAAAACTGAATATGCGCATCAAAATGATGAATCCGGTGGAGCACGACAGGCACATTGCCTATGTGTCGCACTTGTCGCATGTGAGTTCGTTTATGCTGGGAAAAACCGTGCTGGAAATTGAAAAAAACGAGCAGTATATCTTTGATATGGCAAGCACCGGTTTTGCTTCAACTGTGCGTTTGGCAAAAAGTTCTTCGAGCACCTGGACGCCAATTTTTCTTCAGAATAAAGAAAATGTGGTGCGGTCATTGGAGGAATATATCAAAAACCTGAATGAATTTAAGGAAATGATTGAGCATGAGGATGAGGACGGATTGAACAGAACCATGAACAACACAAATTACATCAAAACAATATTGAACGGAATTAAATAGTTAAAACAGGAACGAAAATGGAAATTACAAAAGAAAACAGAAAGTGGTTGGATGATATGAATTTATCGCACCCAATTGTAATCGCTGGACCTTGCAGTGCAGAAACGGAAGATCAGGTGATGAAAACGGCGCACTTGCTTAAAAATACAGATGCAAACGTATATAGGGCCGGTATTTGGAAACCAAGAACGCGTCCGGGCGGCTTTGAAGGCGTTGGAGAAATAGGGTTGCCTTGGCTGAAACGTGTGAAAGAAGAAACAGGAATGTTGGTGACCACCGAAGTGGGAAATGCAAATCACGTGGAGTTGGCCTTAAAACATGGTATCGATATTTTGTGGATTGGCGCCAGAACAACGGTGAATCCTTTTGTGGTGCAGGAAATTGCCGATGCGTTGAAAGGGGTGGACATACCGGTATTGGTAAAAAATCCCGTAAATCCTGATTTGCCTTTGTGGTTGGGCGCCGTGGAACGTTTTCAGGCAGCCGGAATTTCACAGCTGGGCGTAATCCATCGTGGATTTTCAACCTACAATTCCTTGCATTACCGCAACAAACCGAAATGGCATTTGGCTATAGAACTGCAAAAAGAGTTCCCTAATTTGCCATTGATCATCGACCCGTCGCATATCTGCGGAAGAAGAGACACGCTGCTGGATGTATCACAAACAGCCCTCGATTTAAATTACGACGGATTTATGGTTGAAACCCATATTGATCCCGACAATGCCTGGAGTGATGCCAAACAACAAATCACGCCTGCACAATTGGCGCAAATGACCTCCGATTTAAAAATCCGTCTGAAAAGCAGCAGCAAAGAAGAATTCCAAAGAAAATTGATGATGTACCGAAAAGAATTGGATTTGCTCGACAGCAATTTAATTGATTTGTTGAAAGACAGAATGGGTATTTCTGAACAAATAGGAAGGTTAAAGCACAATGAGAATGTTGCCATTTTACAAAGCGGCAGATGGGCCGATATTTTGGCGACCATAGGAGAAGACGCTGAGGAAAAAGGACTAAGCAGAGAATTCATCGAAGAAATATTTAAAGCCATTCACGTGGAGTCCATCAATATTCAGCACAATGTGAAGTAGCCCCCTAACCCAAAAAGCCCCCTAACCCCCGAAGGGGGAATTATAGAAAACTGAAAGATGAATTTCACCACGATTAACTCCCCTCTTGAGAGGGGCTAGGGGTGTGTTTTTCATTGAACAATGAATTAAATTGATAAAAACAATTGAATACTAATCAGAAAGCGCGGATTTGTAATCCGTGCTTTCCTTTTTTTACTATTTCCTTATTCCTTTTTACTGAAAACTGTTAATGAATTATGAAAACTAAATACTGTTCTATTTCATTTTGCATCCTTCGCGTAAAACTTTGCGGCCTTTGCGTTTAAGTTTTTTAGGCACAAAACGGTATTCTTTTTTCTTACTGATAACTGCCACTTAATACTGAAAACTAAATGCCATACTTTCTAATTTGCGGCCTTTGCGTTTAAGTTTTTTGAGACTCAAACTTCTAATTTCAGTACGGATAGGTCGCTACCTGTCCCCTTTTTTCAACAAATAATTCCCAATGCAGTAAAATGATACAAATAAACCGTTATTTTTGTGCTGCACATGAAAATTATAGAACAAATAAAACAACCCATTCTTGAAGAAATGGAACTCTTTGAAAGCAAGTTCAAAGAATCCATGGCTACAAAAGTGCCATTATTAAACAGGATTACCCAATACATCGTACGGCGAAAAGGAAAGCAAATGCGCCCGATGTTTGTTTTTTTGGTGGCTAAAATGGTTTCGGGAGGCAGGTTTGAAGAACGCACCTACCGCGGCGCTTCCATTATTGAATTGATTCATACCGCAACGTTGGTGCATGATGATGTGGTGGATGAAAGCAACAAACGCAGAGGGTTTTTCTCGGTAAATGCCTTGTGGAAAAACAAAATAGCGGTGCTTGTCGGCGATTTTTTATTGTCCAAAGGCTTATTGCTCTCTATAGACAACAACGATTTTGACATTTTAAAACTGATTTCTGTGGCCGTTCGTGAAATGAGCGAAGGGGAACTGCTGCAAATTGAAAAAGCACGCAGATTAGATATTACCGAAGCAGTTTATTTCGAAATCATCCGTCAGAAAACAGCCACTTTAATCGCAGCCTGTTGCGGCATTGGCGCAGCTTCTGTGGGCAGTTCGGCTGAAGAAATAGAGAAAATGCGGCTGTTTGGGGAACGCATTGGCATCGCTTTTCAAATTAAAGACGATTTGTTTGATTATACCGATGAAAAAATCGGAAAACCTACCGGCATCGACATAAAAGAACAAAAAATGACCTTGCCGCTTATTTATGTATTGAATACATGCAGCAATGAGGAACGCGACTGGTTGATTAAATCGGTTAAAAAGTACCACAACGACAAGAAACGCGTGAAAGAAATCATTGCTTTCGTAAAAGCAAAAGGCGGTATTGAGTACGCTACGGAAAAAATGAAAGAATACCAGTCCAAAGCATTGGAATTGCTGAAAGCCTACCCACAATCCCCCTACAAGGACTCCCTTTTGGCTATGGTCAATTATGTCATCGAGCGTAAAATTTAATCGGTTGCCGCCAATTTAAGGAGTTCTTCCAAGTGTTTTCTTGAATTGGACAAACGGGGCACTTTATGCTGTCCGCCCAATTTCCCCTGCTGTTTCAGCCAGTCATAAAACAATCCTTTTCTGGCACAGTTGATAACGGGCATCGCCAAGGTCATATTGTGGTAGCGCTTGGCTTCATAATCCGAATTGGCCGATTTCAGCGCATTGTCCAGCAATTCCGTAAAATAATTCAGGTTTTCCGGTGGCGTTCTAAATTCAATCAGCCACTCGTGCCCGCCGCTTTTTTCATCAACCATAAAAATAGGGGCGACGGTAAATTCACAAACTTCGGCACCGGTTTTTAAGCAGGCTTGTTTTAAGGCAGTTTCTGCATTTTCAATAATCAGTTCTTCCCCAAAAACATTGATAAAATGCTTGGTTCTTCCCGTAATCCTGATCCGGAAAGGATACAAGGTGGTGAATTTCACGGTGTCACCAATCAAATAACGCCACAATCCGGCATTGGTGGTGATGACCATCGCGTAGTTGGTGTTGAGTTTTACTTCGGAAAGCGGTATGGCAATGGAGTTTTCACCTTCAAAATGATCCATCGGAATAAATTCGTAAAAAATCCCGTAATCGAGCATTAAAAGTAAGTCTAACGAATTATTGACATCCTGTATGGCAAAAAAACCTTCGGAAGCATTATAGGTTTCGTAATATTTAAAATCGGCTTTCGGTATCAATTTTTTGAACTGTTCCCGGTACGGATTGAAATTTACGCCGCCGTGAAAATAGACTTCCAGGTTTGGCCAAACTTCCAGAATGTTTGTTTTTCCGGTCCTTTCCAACACATAATTTAACAGCACCAGCATCCACGAAGGCACGCCAACCAAACTGGTAATGTCTTCATTAATGGTTTCGTTAACGATGGCCTTCATTTTGCTTTCCCATTCCCCCATTAATGCGGTTTCCTGCTTCGGGGCACTGCTGTAATCGGCCCAAAAGGGCAAGTTTTCTATAATAATGGCCGACAAATCGCCAAAATAAGAGTTGTTGTCTTCATAAACGGCACTGCTTCCGCCCAAACGCAAACTTTTTCCCGTAAAAAGCTGGGCGTTCTCATTGTTGTTGAAATAAAGGCAAAGCATGTCTTTTCCCGCTTTAAAATGGCAATCTTCCAAAGCTTCTTCGCTCACGGGAATAAATTTGCTTTTTGAATTGGTGGTGCCGCTCGATTTTGCAAACCATTTGATGGGCGTGGGCCAAAACACATTTTGTTCTCCTTTTCGGGTGCGCTCAACCAAGTGCTCAATGGATTCATATTGCTGGATGGGGACTTTTTTGGCAAATTCAGCATAAGTGCCAATAGCGGCGAATTGATATTTTTTCCCTATTTGGGTATCTTGGGCTTTCTCCACCAATTTACGCAACAATTCTTCCTGAACATCAATGGGATATTTTAAAAACAATTCCATTTGGTGTTTCCGCTTTTTCAAAAACCAGGAAATTATTGAATTAACTATTGGATATGGCATATTTTATTAAGTATCTTTAGGGATTAAATTTACTAAAAAATTACGATGCAATACCATACTGTTTTAAAAAAGATGATGACGGAATTAAATGAACCCGTAAACTATTATTTGGAAGTGGAAAATGATTTTCTGAATTTAAACCAGCTGCTGGGACGCAATATCGAAATACAATTTGAAGGCTATCAATGTTTATGTTGCGGAATGGAAAAGAAAATTTTCAGACAGGGGTTTTGTTATGATTGCTTTTATGAAAGTGCCCATGTGGGCGACTGGATAATGAAACCAGAATTGAGTACGGCACATTTGGGCATCAGCGACCGCAATTTGGACTACGAAGAAAAAGTGCAATTACAGCCGCACATTGTGTATTTGGCCTTGTCCAGCAACGTAAAAGTGGGTGTTACCCGCAAAACCCAGGTGCCGACAAGGTGGATAGATCAAGGCGCCTCAAAAGCCATAGAAATTGTGGAAGTGCCCAACCGCTATTTGGCAGGGATTACCGAAGTGGCCCTTAAAGACCATGTGGCCGATAAAACCAGTTGGCAAAAAATGCTGAAAAATGAAATCACGGACATAGATTTAATAGAAGAACGCGAAAAATTAAAACAATACATTCCTGCGGAAGCCTGGCCTTATTTTTTGCCGAACAACGGGAAAATCACCGACATCGAGTATCCTGTAATCAAATATCCCACAAAAATAAAAACGTTGAATCTGGATAATACCCCAGTTTTTTCCAGAAAGCTGATGGGCATCAAAGGCCAGTATTTGCTGTTTGAAGACGGCACCGTTTTCAACATCAGAAACAGTGAAGGGTACAAAGTGAAATTGACGATTTTTTGATTTACGATGTACGATTTACGATGTACGATTTATGAATTACGATTTTTGATTAAATAGTTATAGGTTAAAATTATTGAACCCGTCATCCTGAACTTGTTTCAGGATCTCATGAAATGAAGTTTCAATCAAAATGGCCGATGGAGCAACCCAAAGAGCCAAGCGCTTGATGAAGCGGATGATGGCGGAACGTTAAGAAAACAGCTGGTAGCTGTTTTTAGAGAACGAGCCAGACGGCGCGAGGGAGTCGCAAGGCAAAAAATTCAATTTATTTTACAGAAAAAGATCATCAGACTATATTTTTTGTTTAGCTCACTATTTTTATTGTTTTTTTGGAGTTCGTGAATCTCCTAAAGTCGATTTCTTTTTCAGCGATGGAAGAAGAAAAGAAACAGGCATTGCCAAATCCTTTCGTTTATGTACAATTATAGCTAATAATTTATTTTAAAAAGATATTAATTAAAAGTTCATATAGCATAAATTTAAAATTCTAAAATACCAACATACCAACAAAAAATAGCAAATTATGTTTATTTTTGCTTATTAATAGATAACACACAACAAATGAAAGCATATATTTTCCCGGGACAGGGTGCCCAATATACTGGAATGGGATTGGACTTATACAACACTTCTCCCTTGGCAAAAGACCTGTTTGAACAGGCAAATGAAATTTTAGGGTTTCGCATTACCGACATTATGTTTGAAGGCACGGCCGAAGAATTGCAGCAAACAAAAGTGACACAACCCGCCATATTTCTGCATTCGGTAATTATGGCCAAAATTTTGGGAAACGACTTTAAGCCTGAAATGGTGGCCGGACATTCTTTGGGCGAATTTTCGGCTTTGGTGGCCAACAGGGTTTTATCTTTTGAAGACGGACTTCAATTGGTGTCAAAAAGAGCCTTGGCGATGCAAAAAGCATGTGAAATGCAGGAATCTACCATGGCGGCAGTTTTGGGATTGGAGGATGTTGTTGTAGAAGAAGTTTGCGCGAGCATTGACGGTATCGTGGTTGCGGCAAACTATAACTGTCCGGGACAACTGGTTATTTCGGGAGAAATTGACGCAATCGACAAAGCCTGTGCGGCAATGATTGAAAAAGGGGCAAAGCGCGCCATAAAATTGTCTGTTGGCGGCGCATTTCATTCTCCTTTAATGGAACCTGCAAGGGAAGAACTGGCCGAAGCCATCAATAACACCATATTTCACAAACCTATTTGTCCGGTTTACCAAAATGTGGTGGCAGTAGCAGTCAAAGATTCCGTGGAAATTAAAGAAAATTTAATTCTGCAATTAACCGCCCCTGTGCGATGGACACAAACCGTACAACAAATGATTGCCGATGGCGCCACTGAATTTATTGAAGTGGGCCCGGGAAAAGTGTTGCAGGGCTTGGTTCGTAAAATTGACCGAACCGTTGCTGCCGGCAGCGCGAAATAGTTGCAGTTTTTAGTCTCAGTTGGCAGTAAAATAAAATCTCATTTTGAACTTAGATTCAAAATGAGATTTATGTTTTAAAATACTGAAAACTGAGACTAAAAACTGCCAGCTATTTTAATGTTAGCTGCCATTTCCAGGCAGAAAGCAAAGCTTCATCCAACGTAAGTTCAGCTTTCCATCCAAGTTCTTTGTTGGCGATGGAGGTGTCTGCATAAGCGGCAGTGATGTCGCCTTCCCGTGGGTCAACAAATTTATAGTTCAGCTTTTTGCCGGTCACTTTTTCAAAAGTCCGGATCACTTCCAACACAGAATTTCCTTTTCCGGTTCCCAAATTAAATACCTCAAATGCCGCTTTATTTTTATGGTCCAAAAGTCTTTTCAACGCAATGATATGGGCTTTCGCCAAATCCACCACATGAATATAATCCCTGACGGCGGTGCCGTCCGGGGTCGGATAGTCATTTCCGTAAACGGACAATTCTTCTCGAATTCCCGCTGCGGTTTGGGTGACAAACGGAATTAAATTTTGCGGAACGCCAATGGGCAATTCTCCAATTTTTGCCGATTCATGGGCGCCAATCGGATTGAAATACCGCAGGGCAATGGCTTTTAAATCGGAAACTTTCGTGGTGTCTTTTATGATTTCCTCCCCAATTTGTTTGGTGTTTCCATAAGGAGATTCCGCAGGTTTTATCGGCGCATTTTCGGTGATGGGAAGTTCATCTGCCTGTCCGTAAACAGTGCAGGAAGAACTGAAAATAAAATTGTTGATCTTGTTGGCCGTCATTTCCTGCAACAGATATATCAGGGAACTGATATTATTTTCATAATATTCCAAGGGCATTTGCACGCTTTCTCCCACCGCTTTTGAAGCCGCAAAATGAATGACACCATCAATGGCATTGTTGGCAAAAAAAGTTTTAACTGCCCTTTTATCCCGCAAATCGATGTTGTGATATTCGGGTTTCAAATGGGTAATCGATGTTATTTTGTCCAACACGTCAATGGTGGAATTTGAAAGGTTATCAATAATGACCACGTCAAATCCTTCCTGCTGCAATGCAACAACGGTATGGGATCCTATAAAACCCAATCCGCCGGTAACGAGTATTTTCATATTTTATTTATTTACAAATTCAATTACTTTTGAAGTGATAAATTCAATTTGGTCATCATCCAGTTCGGTATGCATCGGCAATGAAATCACTTCTTTCACCAACTGATTGGTGACAGGGAAATCGGCTTCATCATATCGTGTATCGGCATAGGCCTTTTGCGAGTGCAGCGGAATCGGATAATAAACACCGCAAGGAATGCCGTTTTCATTTAAATGATTCACCAAAGCGTCTCTGTCAGTATTTAGAACCTTTAAAGTATATTGATGAAATACATGGCAATCACAATCTTCGCAAATTACCGGGGTGATGATGTTTTTTTCATGGACAAAAGCCAGATTGTATTTTCTCGCTGCAGCTTGTCGCGCTTCATTGTAAGCGTCCAAATGAGGAAGTTTCACATTTAAAATGGCGGCCTGGATGCTGTCTAATCTAGAATTTACACCAACCACATCGTGGTGGTAACGCACATACATTCCGTGATTTACGATGCCCCTGATTTTATGGGCCAAGTCATCATCATTGGTGAAAATTGCCCCGCCGTCTCCGTAACAGCCTAAATTTTTTGAAGGGAAAAACGAGGTGGAAGCCGCATGGCCTATGGTACCCGCTTTCTTTTTGCTGCCGTTTTTAAAGGTATAAGTCGCACCTATGGCCTGGGCATTGTCTTCAATCACAAACAAATTGTGTTCTTTGGCAATTTCCATAATGGCTTCCATATTGGCCACTTTTCCAAACAAGTGGACAGGCACGATGGCTTTTGTTTTTGGCGTGATCGCTTTTTTGATGGCTTCTATGGAAATGTTGAAATCCACAGGATCCACATCAACCAACACCGGCGTTAATTGCAATAAGGCAATCACTTCCACGGTGGCGGCAAAGGTGAAATCGGCGGTAATAACCTCATCATCGGGTTTCAAACCCAATCCCATCATCGCGATTTGAAGCGCGTCGGTGCCGTTGGCGCAAGGAATTACATGTTTAACGTCCAGGTAATTTTCCAGTCCTTTTTGAAAGGAATGCACTTCGGGTCCGTTGATATAAGCTGCGGATTTTAAAACTTCCGCTATTTTTGAATCTATTTGATCTTGAATATTTGCGTATTGACTTTGCAAGTCAACCATTTGAATTTTTTTCATGCGTAGAAATTAGAGTTTTCTGAGGTGCAAAAATACAATAAAAGGCACTTACAAACAATCTCAACAAGGATTAAGTTACCTTGTTTATTCAAATAAATCGGACGACAAATAGCGGTCGCCGCGGTCGCAAATAATGGCCACAATAATGCCTTTTTTAAGGGTTTCAGCCAATTTTAGCGCTGCAGCTACCGATCCGCCGCTGCTCATTCCGGCAAAAACGCCTTCTTCTTTTGCCAGTCTTTTGGTCATCGTACGCGCTTCGGCCTCAGAAACTTCAATTACCTGATCCACTTTTTTGGCATCAAATATTTTTGGAACAAATGCCGGAGCCCATTTTCTGATGCCCGGAATTTTTGAATGGTCATCGGGTTGCGCGCCCACAATTTGGATGGCGGCATTTTTTTCTTTTAAAAAGGTGGAAGTGCCCATAATGGTGCCGGTTGTTCCCATGGCCGAAACAAAATGGGTGATTTTCCCTTCGGTATCACGCCAAATTTCCGGCCCGGTGGTTTTATAATGCGCTTTCCAATTGTCGGGATTCGCAAACTGGTCCAGCATATAATAGCCTTTTTCAACAACCTGTTTTTCGGCATAAATTCTGGATCCTTCAATGCCGTCTGCGGCAGGTGTTAAAGTTACTTTTGCGCCGAAGGCTTCCATGGTTTGCACGCGTTCTTTGGTCGAGTTTTCGGGCATCACCAATTCTATTTGCAGTTCAAATTGTTGCGCAATCATGGCCAGGGCAATACCGGTGTTTCCGCTGGTGGCTTCAATTAAATAATCCCCTTTTTTGATGTCGTTTCGATCAAAAGCAGCACGGATCATATTAAAGGCAGGACGGTCTTTTACACTTCCGCCCGGATTGTTTCCTTCCAGTTTAAGGTACAAAGAAACGCCTTCCTTTGTTGCTATTTTGTTCGCTTTTATGAGCGGCGTATTTCCTATAAAATCTAACAGACTTTGATTTTTCATTATTTTCTTTTTGGTTTTAGCCTCGTTTCGTGCGTTTCGTAAACAATGGAGTCTTTCGGAACAGATTCCGTAATCCACACGTTACCGCCAATGGTGCAGTTTTCGCCAATAACGGTATTGCCTCCCAATATGGTGGCGTTGGCATAAATAGTGACATTATTCTCAACGGTTGGATGCCGTTTTGTGTTTTTCATATTTTTATCGACTTGCAAAGCGCCCAGTGTAACGCCCTGATAAATTTTCACATGGTTTTTAATCACGCAGGTTTCGCCAATTACGGTTCCCGTGGCGTGGTCTATAAAAAAGCTTTTGCCAATTTGTGCGCCGGGATGAATGTCGGTGCCCGTTTTGCTGTGGGCATATTCGCTCATCAACCTTGGAATTAAAGGCGTTTTTAACAAGAAAAGTTCGTGGCTGAAGCGGTAAATGGCAATGGCGTAAAAACCTGGATAGGCCAAATAAATTTCTTCAAGATTATTAGAAGCCGGATCATTTTCATAGAGTTCCAGCGCATCTAAATTTAAATTTTCTAAAATTTCGGGCAATTTGGATAAGAAACTATTCCAAATTTCTTTGCAGGATCCATCTTGGACCAGACAAGCCAATTTATAGACTTCCCTAAAATCAATTTCCAGCTGTTCAATATTTTTTGAAACGCACGCCTCTGCATCAAACAAGGTATAAAACAGGTTGTCAGTGAATTTTTCGGTTTTCAGTTTTAGGCTGAAATTTAAAAGAGGCCTGTTTTTGTTTGAGATAATTTGTTGAATAATTTCTTCTGTTGTCATAGGTTGGTTTGACGGTTAATTTTAAACATACTTACCAATGTTTGTAAACTTCTTTAAGAGGAATCCGGAAACGTGCTCCGTAAACGCCCTCAGGTTTTCTGATACCTCAGGAAATTTCTCTGGATTCATCATAAACCCTGAATGAGCGTCAATAGTTTAGCACATCAATAAAGTTTTCATGTTTTTCCATAGGCGCAAAATTAAACAAAAACCCCCTAACCCCCGAAGGGGGAATTAAAGGAATAATGATAAAAAAATATAAGATTTACGATTTACGATTTTTGATTTACGATTAGTCAATTTAATTATTTAATCATTGATTATTAGATAACAGTTCCCCCTTGGGGGGTTAGGGGGCTAGATGATAGTCGATTGCCCCAAATCTATATTGTGTTTGTTGTAAAACGTGTTTTCGTCATCCAAAATAAAATCGTTGATAAAATTGCCGACACTGGTGGTCGAAAAATGGTTTGTGGCATTTAAATCGGGCGTTGAAATATTCAATTCAATAGATTTTTCAACGGCAACCCGAATATTTTCTGCTTCATCATACAGCTTAAAATGATCCAGTAACATGGCTGCCGATAAAATAGAGGCCAGCGGATTGGCGATATTTTTGCCTTTTTCCTGCGGATAATAGCCGTGAACGGGCTCAAACAATGCGTGATGTTCCCCAACGGATGCGGAAGCCAACAAGCCGACAGAACCCGAAATAACGCTGGCTTCATCGGTTAAAATGTCGCCGAACATATTTTCGGTTAAAATAACGTCAAATTGTCTTGGGTTTAAAATAAGCTGCGTTGCGGCGCGGTCAACAAACAAAAATTCCACTTTTACATCGGGATAAGTTTTTGAAATTTCAAGCACTCTTTTGCGCCACAGACGCGATGTTTCCAACACATTGGCCTTGTCAACCAAGGTCAGTTTTTTTCTTCTGATGTGTGCTGACTTAAAGGCCAAATGGGCGATTCTGTCAATTTCTTTTGAAGTATAAGTGCAATTGTCGGAAGCGGTATTTCCGTCTTCGCTTAATTTTTTCTCCCCATAATATATACCGCTGGTCAGTTCCCGATAAATCACAAAGTCGGCTCCCTTTATCACGTCTTTCTTCAAATTTGATCGGTGAATTAAGGAATTGTAGGTAATTAATGGGTGAATATTGGCGAACAATCCCAAGCTTTTTCTGAGTTTGATCAATCCCTGTTCCGGACGAATTTTTGCATTCGGATTGCTGTCGTATTTTGTGCCGCCAACGGTGCCGAATAAAATGGCGTCGGAATTCACGCAAATTTTTAAGGTTTCTTCCGGCAAAGGATCACCGCATTCCTCAATGGCTTTTGCGCCAACAAGGGCTTTTTCAAAATCGAACCTGTGGTCGTATTTTTCAGCTATCGCATTTAAAACTTTGATGGCTTGCTGGGTAACTTCAGGACCAACTCCATCTCCGGAAAGCACGGCTATTTTTAATTTCATGGGTCTTATTTCACTTTTAAGGCCTTAAGAAATGTAATTCCAAGGCCTGACAAATTAGCTTGTTAAAATAATAATTATTTTGTTACGGACAGTCGTTAAAGCGCTTTTTTTTAAGTTTTAAGCAAAAATTAACTGGCGATACTTGTTTTATGAATATGATTCAATTCCATCAAATGATGAAGGTCGTTGTCATTCACTTCTTTATGATGGTCCGCAAATTGCAGAAATTGCGGATAAATATCATCCAATTCAACTTTGGTAAGGTCATATCCCACATTTTTTGATCTGTAAGCCAAGGCAGCTCGGCCGCTTCTGGCGGTCAATATGATGGAAGATACATTGACGCCAACATCGGCAGGATTGATAATTTCGTAGGTTTCCCTGTTTTTGATCACGCCGTCCTGATGAATTCCCGAACTGTGCGCAAACGCGTTTTCGCCAATAATGGCTTTGTTTGGCTGTACTATCATACCCATGCTTTGTTGCACCAACTGACTGGTTTGATACAATAATTTTGTGTTGATATTGGTGTCTAAATTTAAATAGGGATGCTGTTTTAAAATCATGACAACTTCTTCCAAGGCTGTGTTTCCGGCACGTTCTCCAATTCCGTTAATGGTGCATTCAATTTGGCGCGCGCCATTTTGAATGCCGGCAATGGCATTTGCGGTGGCCAATCCCAAATCGTTGTGGCAATGGCAGGAAATAGTGACGTTATGGATTCCCTTCACATTTTCCTTCAAAAATTTAATTTTTGCGCCGTATTCATCGGGCAAACAATAGCCTGTGGTGTCGGGAATATTTAAAACGGTGGCGCCGGCCTTAATCACATGTTCGCATATTTTGGCCAAAAATTCATTGCCGGTTCTCCCCGCGTCTTCGGCATAAAACTCAACATCCTCCACATACTTTTTAGCGTAAGAAACCGCCTGAATGGCGCGTTCAATTATTTTATCCTGGGTGGAATTGAATTTGTATAAAATATGGGAATCGGAAGTCCCAATTCCGGTATGGATTCTCGGACGCTTGGCGTATTTTAAGGCCGCAGCGGCCACTTCAATATCTTTTTGGTTTGCACGGGTCAATGCGCAAACAGTGGCGTTTTTAATGATTTTTGAAATTTCCAAAACCGAATTGTAATCGCCCGGACTTGAAACAGGAAATCCGGCCTCAATCACGTCAACGCCTAAAATGTCAAGCCGGTTTGCAATAATCAGTTTTTGTTCAGTATTTAACTTACAGCCAGGCACTTGCTCCCCATCTCTTAAGGTTGTGTCAAAAATTTGAACGTTGTTTATACTCATTTTTATTTTTTTTATCACATTATAGAAGCTCAAAAATAGGGGTATGGATTTTTTATATACTTTTGTAAATGGGGTAGTTTACTATATTCAACCCTTAATTTGAATAGTTAAAATACTGCTATTCAATACAATAAAAATAATTTGTTTACAATGGCTATTGATCAAAAAGATGCGCTTTTTATGTTGGTGAAGTCGCTTTCCAAATCGGAAAAGCGGCAGTTTAAGCTGTATGCGGGCAGATTGGGCGGAAATGCGGAGGCCAATTTTATGGCCTTGTTTAATTTGTTGGACAAAGTAACGGAGTATGACGATGAATTGATTTTAAGCAAAACAAACATCAAAAAACAACAAATATCGAACACCAAAGCGCATTTGTACAAACAAATTTTGGTGAGTCTGCGTTTCAATCCGGTCCACCAAAACGTTCGCACCCACATTCGGGAGCAATTCGATTTTGCGGCGATTTTATACAATAAAGGACTGTATAAGCAAAGTTTAAAAATTTTGGACAAGGCAAAAGAGTTGGCGCTGAACAATGGCGAAAACAATTTGGCCTATGAAATTGTGGAGTTTGAAAAAGTGATTGAATCCCAGTATATCACCCGAAGCATGAGCAACAGGGCCGATGAATTGGCGATTCAGGCAAAAGAATTGAGTTTAAAAAATGTCCGCATCAGCAAATTGTCGAACCTTTCCCTTCAATTGTACAGTTTGTTCCTGAAAGAAGGTTATGTAAAGGACGATGAAGGATTAAAAAAAGTGACGGCCTATTTTGAAAAGCAAATGCCGAAATATAAATTTTCTGAATTGGGTTTCAGGGAAAAATTGTTTTTATATCAGGCCTATTTGTGGCACAGCTTTATTTTGCAGGATTTTGTGCTGAGTTATCGTTACTCCCAAAAATGGGTCGATTTGTTTGAGGAAAATCCGGAAATGAAAATACAGAATCCGGTATTCTATTTAAAAGGCGTCAATTATTTGTTGGAATCGCTGTATTTAATCAAGCACAAAACCAGATATAACAAGGTTCTTGAAAATTTAACGGCCGATATCAAAGACGAAAATATAACGCTCAACGAAAACACCAAGACCTTGGCTTTTTTATACTTCAACCAAAATAAATTGAATTATTATTTTTTGGAGGGAAGATTTACGGAAGGCTTAAGTTTTGTGACAACTTTATTAAATAAAATTCCCAAATATGAAAGCAATATTGATGCGCATCATATCATGGTTTTTTATTATAAAATTGCCTGTATGTATTTTGGCGCCGGCAAAAACGAGCAATGTATTTTTTACCTCGAAAAAATTATCGACAATAAAGAGCTGAAGATGCGTGAAGATCTTTTATGCTTTTCCCGCGTGCTAAATTTAGTGGCCCATTATGATGCCGGATTGGATGACAATATTGATAAATTAATCGTTTCGACTTACCAGTTTTTGATCAAAATGAACGATTTGCATGAGGTTCAGCGTAAAATGATCCAGTTCCTGAAAAACCTAAAAAATATTTATCCGCAGGAATTGCACAAGGCATTTGTCAATTTGTACGAAGAATTGCTTAAATATGAAAACCACCCTTATGAAAAACGCGCATTTTTATATTTGGATATTTTGTCGTGGCTGGAAAGTAAAATTCAGCATGTTTCCGTAGAAGAAATCATTCGTCAAAAGGCCGCAAAATTGGTGAAATAAAAAAATTGGTTTAATTACAACTAGCTGTTTATTGTTATTTTGGGCGTTACCCTGCGGGTCGGGCTTTGCGTTACAATCTTTTTAATGGTAAAAACCATTAAAAAGGATTTTCACTTCACTCCCTAACGCAAATTGATTTACGATTATTTTTACAAATTTTTAACGCTCTTTGCGTTTTTTCTTTGCGCCATTTGCGGTTAAATGCAAATTTTGAATGCATTGGTTTTTATCATAAGAACCAAAAAAATAAACATTTTATGCCTAATTTTTAATAATTAATGCCCATATTTGCGTCAGATGAAAAACATAATACTAAATATCATTTCTATTCGTGCCGCTGTGATTATTTCACAAGGTGATTAGGATGTCGTTTTAGTTTTATCAAAAAAAATCATAAAAAACCTTCCTAATCACCATTAGGAAGGTTTTTTTTATGGGATAATCATTGTAAAAACAATAACGTTAACTATATGAAAAACAGAAATATAACTAAAATTGGCGGCAAGTGGATACTGTAAAACAAGCAAATGCCAACGGCGCATAACAAATGACAGGTTTAAATTTGACCTTTATTTTAAAACGGTGATTAAAACGTAGGATTTTATCAATAAATTTTAACAGAAATAAATAATTACAAAGAATAATGCAATTAAATAAGTACAGCAAAAGAGTTACCCAAGATGAGACGCAGCCCGCTGCACAAGCCATGTTATACGGCGTTGGCTTGACGGATGAAGATATGAAAAAGCCACAAGTGGGCATTGCCAGCACCGGTTTCGACGGAAATCCCTGCAATATGCACCTGAACAATCTGGCCTATAAAATTAAAGAGGAAGTCAATAAAAAAAATCAGGTCGGACTCGTTTTTAACACCATTGGCGTAAGTGACGGGATTTCTATGGGAACCTCGGGAATGAATTATTCCCTGCCTTCGCGCGATATTATTGCCGATTCTATTGAGGTGGTGATGAATGCCCAAAGTTACGATGCTTTGGTGACCGTTGTGGGCTGCGATAAAAATATGCCCGGCGCCATTATGGCGATGTTGCGATTGAACCGTCCGTCGTTAATGGTTTATGGCGGAACGATTGCTTCAGGAAGATATCAGGGAAAAAAATTAAATATCGTTTCTGCTTTTGAGGCACTCGGACAAAAAATTGCCGGGGTGATTTCTGAAGAAGATTTTAGGGAAATTATAAAAAATGCCATTCCGGGCGCTGGTGCCTGCGGCGGAATGTATACGGCAAACACAATGTCATCTTCCATAGAAGCTTTGGGTTTTGCATTGCCATACAATTCTTCCATTCCTGCAGAAAATGAACAAAAAGAAACGGAAACTGAAAGAATCGCCGCGGCCATTAAAAATTTATTGGAACTCGATTTAAAACCCTTGGACATCATTACCAAAAAATCGCTGGAAAATGCGGTGGCTGTTGTCAATGCCTTGGGCGGATCAACCAATGCGGTTTTGCATTATTTGGCGATAGCGCATGCGGCGGATATCGAATTTACCTTGGAAGATTTTCAGCGAGTAAGCGACAGAACGCCGGTGATTGCCGATTTAAAACCGAGCGGTGAATATTTAATGGAAGATATTCACGGCGTTGGAGGAACGCCTGCCGTGATGAAATATTTGTTGGAAAAAGGCTTGTTGCACGGGGATTGTATGACCGTTACCGGAAAAACGATGGCTGAAAATCTGGCAAATGTGACCCCTTTAAGTTTTGAAGAAGACCAGCACGTCATTCATCCAACAGAAAAAGCATTGAAATCATCGGGGAACATTCAAATTTTATATGGAAACCTGGCCACGGAAGGATCTGTGGCTAAAATAAGCGGAAATGAGGGTGATTTATTTGAAGGAAAATCGGTGGTTTTTGATGGGGAACAAGAAGCAAATGATGGCATTCGTGCAGGAAAAGTCGCAAAAGGCGATGTGGTGGTGATTCGCTATGTTGGCCCGCGAGGCGGACCGGGAATGCCGGAAATGCTGAAGCCAACCTCCATGATTATGGGCGCAGGTTTGGGAAAATCGGTGGCGCTGGTGACGGACGGACGTTTTTCGGGCGGTACGCACGGATTTGTGGTGGGGCACATTACGCCTGAAGCACAATCTGGCGGCACAATTGCGTTGGTGAAAGACGGCGATGTGATTGTGATTGATGCCAAAAATAAAACCATCAATGTCAAATTATCCCAGGAGGAGCTGGCTTTAAGAAAAACACAATGGAAAGCGCCTGAGCCAAAACATAAAAAAGGAATATTGTATAAATATGCTAAAATCGTTTCAACAGCTTCTGAAGGTTGTGTAACGGATAAATTTTAAAGGATGGAAACATTAAAAAAGGAAGTTCAGGAAACAGCAGCGGTGAAATCGGTGAAAATGTCTGGTGCCGAGGCGGTTATCAGATGTTTGTTGGAGGAAGGTTCCACGTTGGCTTACGGTTATCCGGGCGGCGCCATTATGCCGGTTTATGATGAATTGTACAAATACAGAGCACAATTTCACCACGTATTGTCGCGCCACGAACAAGGCGCCATACATTCGGCACAGGGTTTTGCCCGCGTTACGGGAAATGTTGGGGTTGTTTTTGCCACTTCGGGTCCCGGAGCCACCAATTTGGTGACCGGGATTGCCGATGCACAAATTGATTCAACGCCCCTGATTTGTATCACCGGCCAGGTTGGTTCTCATTTGTTGGGTTCCGATGCATTTCAGGAAACGGACATTATCGGCATTTCTACGCCGGTGACCAAATGGAATTATCAAATTACCAAGGCCAGTGAAATTCCGGAGGTTTTTGCGAAAGCATTTTACATCGCAAAATCGGGCCGCCCGGGTCCGGTTTTGATTGACATTACCAAAGACGCCCAATTCGGGGAACTCGACTTTCTCTATAAAAAATGCGAAAAAGTAAGAAGTTATAAGGCAATACCAACAATAAACATAGAGAAAGTTAAAGAAGCCGCAACTTTAATAAACCAAGCCAAAAAGCCATTGATTGTTTTTGGGCAAGGCGTGATTCTTGGCAATGCCGAAAATGAATTCAAAAACTTTATGGAAAAAACCGGCATTCCTTCAGCCTGCACGGGCTTGGGCTTGTCGGCGCTGGAAACCGGCCATCCTTTGCATATGGGCATGGTGGGGATGCACGGAAATTATGCGCCAAATGTACTGACAAACGAATGCGATGTGCTGATTGCCATCGGAATGCGTTTTGATGACCGCGTAACCGGAAATTTGAATACCTACGCCAAGCAGGCAAAAATTATCCATTTTGAAATTGATCCTTCGGAAGTGGATAAAAATGTTAAAACAGATATCGCTGTTTTAGGAACCGTAAAGGAATCTTTGGTGGAAATTATGCAATTTGTGAACAAAGGAAACCATCAGGAATGGATGAAAGAATTTCATAAATTGTATGAAATTGAAAAGGAAACCGTGATTAACGACCAATTATATCCAACCAAAGAAGGCCTGACGATGAGTGAGGTTTTGGCAGGAATCAATAAAGAAACCAAAGGAGAAGCGGTGATTGTTTCCGATGTTGGCCAGCACCAGATGATTGCTTGGCGTTATGCAAAATTCACCAAAACCAGAAGCAATGTCACTTCCGGCGGACTGGGAACGATGGGATTTGCCTTGCCTGCTGCCATTGGCGCAAAAATGGGCGCTCCGGAGCGTGAAGTGATTGCCATTATTGGTGATGGCGGTTATCAAATGACCATTCAGGAATTGGGAACCATCCTTCAAACCAAAGCCGCAGTTAAAATTGTGTTGCTGAATAACAGTTTTTTGGGAATGGTGCGACAGTGGCAGGAATTATTTTTTGACCGACGTTATGCCTCAACGGTGATGACAAATCCCGATTTTGTGAAAATTGCCGAAGGATACAGCATTGAAGCCAACAGGGTTTCGAAACGTGAAGATTTGGCGGCTGCCATCAAAAAAATGACCGATTCAAAAGAGGCTTATTTTTTGGAAGTGGTGATTGAGCCGGAAAGCAATGTATTTCCAATGATACCTACAGGAGCAAGTGTTTCAGATATAAGATTGCGTTAGTTATGGAAGAAAAAAAAGTTTATACCGTATCGGTTTATACCGAAAATAATATAGGAATATTGAACCGGTTGTCGGCCATATTTTTAAAACGACATATCAATATCGAAAGCATGACGGTTTCCGAATCGGAAATTGACCACGTACACCGATTTACTTTTGTGGTGATTGTGCCGGAAACATTGATCAGGAAAGTGGTATTGCAACTGGAAAAGCAAATAGAAGTGATTGGCGCTTTTTTCCATACCGAAGATGAAATCATTTATCATGAAACGGCCTTGTTTAAAATTTCGTCGGAACATTTATATGATGAAAACATCCAAAATAAATTAAAATTCAGAAGAGCCCATATCATAGCAATTACCGAACGTTATTTTGTGATTGAAGCTTCCGGTTTGAAAGAAGATATCGACAATATGTACCAAAAATTAAAACCTTACGGATTGATGCAATTTGTCCGTTCCGGGCGCATCGCGATTTCAAGGCCAAGAATGGCAATATCAGAAGTATTGAAAGAAATTGCCCCGTAGGGACAGGTCGCGACCTGTACGTTCAAAAGTAGGGACAGGTCGTGACCTGTCCGTTTAAAAGTAGGGACAGGTCGCGACCTGTCCGTTCAAAAAGTTAAATTTCTTTATAAATTCATAACAAACACCTTTTCCTTAGGAAAAGCCTGTCCCGTTTTTATTACGGGAGGCTGGGGATAGGAAAAAAAGTGTAAAAATTAACATACTAACATATAACCAATAACAACATACAACTAAAATGGCAAATTATTTCAACACGCTTCCGTTGCGTTTAAAATTACAACAATTGGGGATCTGTGATTTTATGGATTCCTCTGAATTTGAAGAAGGCGTAAAAAAACTGGAAGGCAAAAAAATAGTGATCGTGGGCTGTGGCGCTCAAGGGCTCAACCAAGGATTGAATATGAGAGATTCCGGATTGGATGTTTCATATACTTTGAGGTCAGAAGCAATAAAAGAGCAACGCCAGTCCTACAAAAATACGGCCGATAACAAATTTAAGGCGGGAACTTATGAAGAAATGATTCCTACAGCCGATCTGGTGATCAACTTAACACCCGACAAACAGCATACAAGCGTGGTTTCGGCCATTATGCCTTTGATGAAAAAAGGAGCGATCCTCTCTTATTCCCACGGATTCAATATTGTGGAAGAAGGCATGCAAATCCGCAAAGACATTACGGTAATTATGGTGGCGCCAAAATCGCCCGGCTCTGAAGTTCGGGAAGAATACAAACGTGGATTCGGCGTACCGACATTGATTGCGGTGCATCCTGAAAACGACCCTAACGGCGACGGATTTGAATATGCAAAAGCGTATTGCGCAGCTACGGGCGGACATAAAGCAGGGGTGTTGCATTCTTCTTTTGTGGCTGAGGTAAAATCGGATTTGATGGGGGAACAAACCATTTTATGCGGATTGTTGCAAACAGGTTCTATTTTGTCCTTCAATAAAATGACTGAAAAAGGAATTGACGCTGGTTATGCTTCAAAACTGATTCAATACGGATGGGAAGTGATTACCGAAGCTTTGAAATACGGAGGTATCACCAATATGATGGACCGTTTGTCGAATCCGGCAAAAGTTAAAGCATTCAAACTCTCAGAAGCATTGAAAGAAATTATGCGTCCGCTGTTCCAAAAACATATGGATGACATTATGAGCGGCGAATTTTCTAAAACAATGATGGAAGATTGGGCCAATGACGATAAAAATTTATTGGCTTGGAGAGCCGCAACAGGGGAAACTGCATTCGAAAAAACGCCTGCAGGAACGATGAAAATAACCGAACAGGAATTTTTTGACAATGCCGTTTTAATGGTGGCATTTGTGAAATCGGGCGTGGAACTGGCTTTTGAAACCATGACCGAATCCGGTATCAAAGAAGAATCGGCCTATTACGAATCGCTTCACGAAACGCCTTTAATCGCCAATACCATCGCCCGCAAAAAATTGTTTGAAATGAACAGAATCATTTCAGACACTGCCGAATATGGATGCTATTTATTTGACCACGCCTGCAAACCTTTATTGGCCGATTTTATGAAGAAAATTGATACCGACGTGATTGGCAAAAAATACGGAGAAGGAAAAGACAAGGGCGTTGACAACAAGGAATTGATAGAAATTAATGAAGCCATCAGGTTTCATGCCATAGAATTGGTAGGTTATGATTTAAGGGAATCGATGACCGCTATGACTAAGATTATTGAGTAATAAATTATTTAGAAGCTGTCTAGAAATCATGAAATTCGTCATTCTGAATTTATTTCAGAATCCCGCGAAACTGATTTTCAATCATTATGAGAACCTGAAACAAGTTCAGGTTGACATGAGTTTTAATTTTTAGACAGCCTCTTTAAAATCAGTTTTTTGAATCGCGCAAAATTCAAACAACCCCAATTGTTAAATTTGAACCGTTTAAATCAAAGTTTTGTTAATTATATAACAAGTTTCAATTCGCATTTATTTTTTAGTTAATATTGCACCAATGAAAAGATACAATTCAAATATCACTGCAAGAATACCCAGTCGCCTTTCCGGCTTACGTCGCCGTACGCGCTAATTCTATCCAATAAAAAGCAGTTATTAATTTTCATTTTTCCTTTTACATTTTGCAAAACTTTTTTAACATAACATCATTTTTTAAACTGATTTCAGCAATTTCAGAAAGAATGCCTGTTCGTGTTATTTTGCGTATCCGCCCCTTGAGGGCATAAGACTTTTTGAAAATGACGCGTTCGTTTTCCCCTTTAGAAAAAACAGAATATTTCAATCCTAAATTTAACAATAAAGCCAATGAAAGTTGTCATCGCTAATGAATCGCATATTAAATATGCCGAATTAATTTGTGAAACCATAAAAGAATCAGCCAAAGTCCGGGGAACCGGTATTGCGGAGAGAACCCCTGAATATATCATCAAAAAAATTAGTACCGGTCATGCTGTAATTGCAACACATAATAATGAATTTGCCGGTTTTTGCTATATTGAGGTTTGGAGTGACAATGAATTTGTGGTGAATTCCGGACTCATTGTGCATCCCGATTTCAGAAATCAAGGTTTGGCGAAGGAAATTAAAAAGCGGATTTTGGCGCATTCAAAAGAACTGTATCCGAAAGCGAAAATTTTCGGAATTACCACCGGACTTGCCGTAATGAAAATTAATTATGAATTGGGCTACCAGCCGGTTACTTTTTCTGAACTGACAACAGATGAAGATTTTTGGAATGGCTGCAGAACCTGCAAAAATTTCGATATTTTAACAAGAACAGAACGAAAAATGTGTTTGTGCACCGGTATGTTATATGATCCAAATCATGAGAAAAACATCAAACAGCATGAGTATGATTCAAAAGTGTTATCACGATTGAAAAAAATTAAACAAGCATTGTTGCTAAAAAAAAAGTAGGGACAGGTCGCGACCTGTCCGTTTTAAAAGTTATTTGTTTGAAACATCTTTCTAATTTCAAATCAAACTCCCTTTCCTTAGGAAAGGGTTGGGGATAGGATTAATACAAAAAATATAAAATCATGGAAAAAGTAGTGCTGGCATACAGCGGAGGTTTAGACACTTCGTTTTGCGTAAAATATTTAAAAAATGAATTGCATCTGGAAGTGCACAGCGTGTTGGTAAATACGGGCGGATTTTCAGAAAATGAATTGGAAGCGGTAGAAAAACGCGCTTATGAATTGGGTGTTTTTTCACATGCCAATAAAAATATTCTGGAGGAATTTTACCAAAAAGCCATCAAATATATGGTTTTTGGAAATGTCCTTAAAAACAACACCTATCCGCTTTCTGTGAGTGCCGAAAGGGTTTTTCAGGCCATTGAAGTGGTGAAATACGCCAAACAGATTGGGGCAAAATATGTGGCTCACGGAAGTACGGGTGCAGGAAATGACCAGGTGCGATTTGATATGATTTTTCAAATTTTAGCGCCGGAAATTGAAATTATCACGCCCATAAGAGATTTAAAATTATCGCGACAGGAAGAAATAGAATTTCTGAAACAACAAGGCGTGGATTATTCTTGGGAAAAGGCAAAATATTCCATCAATAAAGGAATTTGGGGCACCAGCGTTGGCGGTGTGGAAACTTTAAGTTCCAACAAGGCATTGCCGGAAAGCGCTTATCCGAGCCAATTGGAAAAAACAGAACCGATTGAGGTGACACTTCATTTTGAAAAAGGGGAATTGGTTGGATTTAACAATGAATTTGATTCACCTGTAAATAATATTTTAAAACTGGAAGCCATCGCTTCAAAATACGCCATCGGCAGGGACATTCACGTGGGCGATACCATTATTGGCATTAAAGGAAGGGTCGGTTTTGAAGCCGCCGCCGCATTAATCATCATAAAAGCACATCACACGCTTGAAAAACATGTGTTGTCCAAATGGCAGCAATATTGGAAAGAACAATTGGGAAATTGGTACGGAATGTTGTTGCATGAAGGCCAATATTTTGATCCCGTGATGCGAAATATTGAAGCTTTTTTAACCGATTCGCAGCAAACCGTTTCGGGAGAAGTTTTCGTAACTTTAAAACCTTATCATTTCAATATCAACGGCATTGAATCCAAACACGATTTAATGAAATCAAAATTCGGGGTGTATGGAGAAATCAATAAAGACTGGACGGCAGATGATGCCAAAGGATTCATTAAAATAGTGGGAAATGCCACAAAAATTTATCACAGCGTAAATTCGGAATTATGATAAAAGCAGGAATTATTGGCGGCGCGGGTTATACCGCGGGGGAATTGATCAGGTTGTTGGTGAACCATTCCAACGTGGCACTGGATTTTGTGAACAGCACTTCAAATGCCGGCAATGCTGTTTATGCGGTTCATCAGGATTTATTGGGTTCGCTGGACATGAAATTTACGGACAAGGTCAACGAAAAAGTGGATGTCTTGTTTTTATGTTTGGGCCACGGAAATTCCAAAAAGTTTTTGGCCCAGCATCAGTTTTCCAAATACACCAAAATCATCGATTTAAGCAACGATTTCAGGCTGAAAAATGATGCTGTTTTTCAGGGAAATGAATTTGTTTACGGTTTGCCCGAACTTCAAAAAGACAAGATTAAATCGGCCAAATATATTGCAAATCCGGGCTGTTTTGCAACCGCCATTCAATTGGCATTATTGCCTTTGGCCAAGCATCATTTGCTGAACGATGCTGTGCATATCAACGCAACAACCGGTTCAACAGGCGCCGGAGTTTCGCAAAGTGAAACAACGCATTTCAGCTGGCGCGACAATAATTTTTCTGTTTATAAAGCCTTTACGCACCAGCATTTGGGCGAAATTGGAGAAAGCCTGCTGCAATTGCAGCCAAATTTTTCGGAAGAATTATTTTTTATTCCTAACCGGGGAAATTTCAGCAGGGGAATTTTTGCTTCTTTGTATTTAAAGTTTGAAGGAACTATTGAAAATGCCTTTGAATGGTATGAAGATTTCTATAAAGACGCGCCATTTACACATATTTCAAAAGTGCCCATTCATTTAAAACAAGCGGTAAACACCAACAATTGTTTTATTCATCTGGAAAAACACAACAACACCTTGTTAATCACTTCGGTGATCGACAATTTAGTAAAAGGGGCATCGGGACAGGCCATTCAAAATATGAATTTAATGCTTGGATTGAAAGAATCGGAAGGATTGAATTTAAAAGCATCCGCATTTTAAAAAACATTATTAGTATGAACTGAGCAAAGAAAAAATTTCTAAAGAGGAATCATAATTTGCGAATACATTTGACCTATTAAAAAAATAAAAAACACACACATGAAAATAGCAATTATTGGCGCTGGAAATTTGGGGTATTCAATTGCCATTGGGATTTTAACGCAAAAAGATTTCAAAGTGAAGAATTTGTATTTGACAAAAAGAGATACTTCTTCTTTAAGCTCATGGGAAAAACTGCCAAATATTAAAATTTCTACGGACAATAAAAAAGCCGTTCGTTCTTCAGATATCGTCATCATTGCGGTGCAGCCAAATCAGTTACAGACGGTTTTGGATGAGATAAAGGAAGTCGTGAATCCGAAAAAACAGACCATTATTTCAACGGTAACCGGCCGAAAAATTGCCGAACTGGAAAGTTTTTTGGGTTCAGAAACCGCAATCATCAGGGCGATGCCTAATACGGCAATTTCTGTTGGGAAATCTATGACTTGCATAAGTGCAAATCCTAAAGGAATGGAAAATATTGAATTGGCCAAAACCATTTTTAACTCACTGGGAAAAACGCTTTGCATTGAAGAAAAACTCATGCAATCGGCCACAGTGATCTGCGCCAGCGGCATCGCTTTTTGGATGCGGTTGATCAGGGCAACTTCGCAAGGCGCCATTCAATTGGGTTTTGACGCCAAAGAAGCGCAGGAACTGGCGATGCACACCTGTTTGGGAGCGGCGAGTTTGTTGATCCAATCGGGCAATCATCCCGAGCAGGAAATAGACAAAGTGACCACGCCAAGCGGCTGCACCATTGAGGGTTTGAATGAAATGGAGCATCAGGGATTAAGTTCTTCCTTGATAAAAGGTTTGATTACCTCGTTTGAAAAAATAAATCAGATTTAAAATATAAAAAATGGAATTATTTGAGGTTTATCCGCTCTACAACGTAACGCCAGTAAAGGCAAAAGGCGTTTATGTTTGGGATGAAAACGACACAAAATATCTGGATTTCTATGGCGGACACGGCGTTATTTCAATTGGCCATTCGCATCCCGATTATGTAAAATCCCTGAGCGAACAACTGACTAAAATTGGATTTTACTCTAATTCAATTGTCAATCCGCTCCAACAGGAATTGGCCCATAAACTGGGAAAATTGTCAGGTTGTGAAAATTACAACTTGTTTTTGTGCAATTCGGGTGCCGAAGCGAATGAAAATGCTTTAAAATTGGCTTCATTTGAAACCGGAAAAAGCAGGATTATTTCCTTTGATAATGCGTTTCACGGAAGAACATCGGCTGCGGTTGCGGTCACCGACAATCCGTCGATAAACGCGCCCATCAATTTGCAGCAAAAAGTGACTTTTTTGCCATTAAATGACATTGAATTGGTGATTCATGAAATTGGAAAAGGCGATGTGGCTGCGGTGATTATTGAAGGAATTCAGGGTGTTGGAGGTTTGGATGAAGGAACTGCGGAATTTTTTCAGGAATTTCAGAAAGAATGCAATGAAAATAACATTTTGTTGATTTTGGATGAAGTTCAGTCGGGTTACGGAAGAAGCGGAAAATTTTTCGCATTTCAATACCACAACATTCAGCCTGATATAATTACGATGGCAAAGGGAATGGGGAACGGATTTCCGATTGGCGGCGTGTTGATTGCCGATAAAATAAAAGCGAAATACGGCATGTTGGGAACCACGTTTGGCGGAAATCACTTGGCTTGTGCCGCTGGAATTTCTGTGCTTGACGTGATGGAAAAAGAGCATTTGATGCAAAATGTGCAGGAAGTTTATGGGTATTTTCTTCAGGAGATAAAAACAGTTCCGAAAATTAAAAAAGTAAAAGGAAAAGGATTGATGCTGGGTGTGGAATTCGATTTTGAAGTGGGCGACTTGCGAAAAAAACTCATTTTCGACCAACATATTTTTACCGGCGGTTCAAACAACAAAAATTTGTTGCGGATTCTGCCGCCTCTAAGCGCAAAAAAGGAGCACATCGACCTATTTATAAACGCATTGAAAGAAATTTTAGGATGAACATTTCACTGACTTCACAACAAAAAAATGCGGTTTTGCTTTCTGTGTCAAAATTGATTGCAGCTGGAAAATTGCCATTGCTGGCAGCCAATAAAATGGACGTCGAAAAATATCATGGCGATGATTTGGCGATGTTAGACCGTTTAAAAGTTGATGAAGAAAAAATTAAGGAAATGATTTTGTCCTTGGAGCAATTAATTGAGGATGTGGATCCGGTTGGGAAGGAATTGTACCATTTTACGCACGAAAACGGATTGAAAATTACCAATAAAACAGCGTCATTCGGAACCGTTTTAATCATTTATGAATCAAGGCCGGATGTTACGGTTGAAGCGGCCGGAATCGCTTTTAAATCGGGGAACAAAATATTGTTGAAAGGCGGAAAGGAATCGGTAAATTCAAACCTGAAAATTGTGGATTTGTGGCACAAAGCTTTGACTGAAAACAATATTTCGACAAACTGGGTGGAATATTTGAATTACAACAGAGCCGAAACGCAGGAATTTTTACAGCATCCCACACAAAAAGTGGATTTGATTGTGCCGCGCGGTGGTGAAAATTTGATCGCTTTTGTGAAGCAATATGCAACGTGTCCGGTCATCGTGAGCGGTCGCGGCAATAATTTTATTTATGTGGATGCGGAGGCCGACGCAGAAATGGCGCTAAAAGTAATTCTCAACGCAAAAACATCAAAAATATCTGCTTGCAATTCGGCCGACAAAGTGTTGATCAATTCAAATTTGCCAAATAGGGAAACATTCATTAAAAAGCTGATTGACAAATTAAAAGAATTCAGCGTCGAAATTTTAGGCGATGCCGCATTATCGACTTTTGAAAATGTAACCGCTTTTTCAGATGAATCTGTTTGGTTTGAAGAATTTTTGGACTTTAAAATTGTTATGGGTAGCGTAAATTCATCCGAAGAAGCCATCAAAAAAATTAATAAATATGGCGGCGGACATTCTGCGGTAATCATTACCAAAAACAATGAAACAGCCCAAATATTTATGGAATCGGTCGATTCGGCGGCGGTTTACCAAAATGCCTCAACTAGGTTTACCGATGGCGGCCAGTTTGGTTTGGGCGGGGAATTGGCGATAAGCACCGATAAATTGCATCACAGAGGTCCGATGGGACTGCAACATTTAGTGACTAACAAGTGGTATATATACGGAAATGGGCAAATCAGGTAAAAAAAGAATATTGTTAAAAATTGGCACAAATGTGCTGACCAAAGAGTCCGAAAACATCTCCAGGGGCAAAATTGAAGACATTGCGAAACAAATTGCCCGTTTAAAAGACGATTATGAGTTTGTGATTGTGAGTTCAGGCGCCATTGCCGTTGCCAAACAATTTGTGAAACTGGAAAGCAACGGAAAGAAAATCAATGTAAAACAAGCATTGGCATCCATCGGCCAGCCGCATTTAATGCGGATTTATCAGGAATGTTTCAGGGAATTGGGACTGTTGACTTCCCAGTGTTTGCTGTCGTATTCCGATTTTGAAAAAGAGCAGTCTACCGTAAACATCGTAAACACTATCAATGTGTTGGTTGAAAACAGTTACATTCCCATTATCAATGAAAATGACACAGTTGCCACCGATGAAATTAAATTTGGCGACAACGACAAATTATCGGCCTTGACAGCGGCGCTTTTGAATGTTGATTTATTGATCATAGCCACCAATACCAACGGGATTTATACCAAAGAATCCATGCACAACCACCAAGAAAAAACGATTTTGGAAACAGCGGATATTCAATCGCTGAAAAGCGAAGCTGAAAAAACCATTTCATCGGGAGGAACCGGCGGAATGATTTCCAAAATTGAGGCGGCGGAAATCGCCCAAAATGCAAATATTGAAACGTGGATTCTCAACGGATTGAACGATAATTTTATGGTTGACGCCATTCAACATAAATCAGTTTTCACTAAAATAACTCGAAAATGATACATTTTACCAACATAAATGATCTTGGAAACTTGCAAAATGCGGTTAAGGAAGCCATTGAAATCAAGAAAAATCCGCTTCAATACAAAAAGCTTGGTGAAGGAAAAACGATTTGTTTGTTGTTTTTCAACAACAGTTTGCGCACGCGTTTAAGCACCCAAAAAGCCGCCCAAAATTTGGGGATGAATGTGATTGTGATGAATTTTGGCAGTGAAGGCTGGGAATTGGAATATGAAGAGGGCGCCGTGATGAACGGCTCAAAATCGGAACACGTGAAAGAAGCCGCCAAAGTAATTGCGCAATATTGCGATATCGTGGCCATCAGGGCTTTTGCGTCGCTGACGGACAAGGAAAAAGACCAGGCTGAAATTGTGATGAACAGTTTTAAAAAATATGCCGGAATTCCGGTGGTGAATATGGAAAGTGCCACCGGACATCCTTTACAAGCTTTGGCAGATGCCATTACGATGGAAGAATTTAAAACGGCACACAAACCAAAAGTGGTCTTGTCCTGGGCGCCGCACCCAAAAGCGTTGCCGCAGGCCGTGGCGAATTCTTTTGCGGAAATGATGCAATTGCAGGACGCGGATTTTGTGATTACGCATCCCGAAGGTTATGGGCTGGACCCGGAAATCACCAAAAATTCAACCATAGAACACAATCAGGAAAAAGCATTTGAAAACGCCGATTTTGTGTATGTGAAAAACTGGAGTTCTTTTAAAAATTACGGTCGCGTGATGAATTCGGACAGTGCTTGGACGATTACAATGGAAAAAATGAGGCTCACGAATAATGCAAAATTTATGCATTGTTTGCCGGTGAGAAGAAATGTGATTGTTGAAGATGATGTGATAGATTCGGAAAATTCCATTGTGATTCAACAGGCGAATAATCGTACCTTTTCCGCTCAACTGGTGTTGAAGAAAATATTGGAAAGCAATGGCTAAACAACAATTGCATATCGTTAAAATCGGCGGAAACATCATCAATGATGAAGTTGCTTTGTACTCATTTTTAAAGGATTTTTCTGAAATGGATGAACCAAAGATATTGGTTCATGGCGGCGGCAAAAGAGCTACCGAAATTTCTGAAGCTATGGGTTTGCAACCTAAAATGATTGCTGGAAGACGAATAACAGATGAAGCAACTTTGGAAGTGGTGACGATGGTATATGCCGGATTGCTGAACAAAAAAATCACGGCGCAATTGCAAAAATTAAACTGCAACGCATTAGGCTTATCGGGTGCCGATGCCAATTGCATTTTGGCGCACAAACGAATCGTTGCGGAGGTTGATTACGGATTTGCAGGCGATGTGGATGCAATCAATGCCGAATTTATAACGGTGTTGCTGCAAAACAAAGTGACGCCTGTTTTTTGCGCGATAACGCACGACAAGCACGGACAATTGTTGAACACAAACGCCGATACCATTGCTTCGGAAATTGCGGTAGCCATGAGCGATTTTTATGACGTGGCGCTCAATTATGTTTTTGAATTGAAAGGTGTGCTGGAAAACATTGCCGATAAAAACTCCGTAATTCGGCATATTAATTTGAAGAAATATGAACAATTAATTGAAGACGGCGTTATTTCAGAAGGAATGATTCCCAAGCTTCACAATTGTTTCAATGCCCTTAAAAAAGGTGTTCAAAAAGTGAACATTGGGGATGCATCACTCCTTAAAAACACTAATAATTTACACACAACATTAACAATTGACAAATGAAATAAAACCTTTTTCTTAGGGTAACTCTGGGTCTCTTTGTGAGTCTTTGTGTAACAACAACGCTGTGCAAATGTTTTTATATTAAACTGAATTTAAAAAATTAAGAAAATAAAATAATGATCAACCAATTAACAAAGGAAGCGATTGCATTGCTTAAAAATTTAATTGCGACGCAATCTTTTTCGGGCGAGGAAAATGAAACAGCGCTGTTGATTATGCAATGGTTTTCCAATCACGACATTAAATTTGAAAGCGACAAGCACAATGTTTGGGCAAAAAATAAGTATTTTGACGCTGCCAAAAAAACGATCTTGTTAAACTCGCATCATGACACCGTAAAACCGAATAAAGGCTATACAAAAAATCCTTTCAATCCGGAAGTTTCCGACGGAAAATTATACGGTTTGGGAAGCAACGATGCCGGCGGAAGTCTGGTTTCTTTGCTGGCGACATTTACCTATTTTTATGACAGAATCGATTTAAATTACAATGTGGTGATAGTGGCTTCTGCCGAAGAGGAAAGTTCGGGGATGAACGGATTGAACAGTATGTTACAAATTATTCCTTCCATCGATTTTGCCATAATTGGAGAACCAACTTTAATGCAGTTGGCCATTGCCGAAAAAGGTTTGTTGGTGCTGGATTGCGAAGCGAAAGGGACTTCGGGCCACGCCGCTCACGGAATTGGCGACAACGCCATTTATAAGGCGATTGAGGACATTCATTGGTTTCAAAATTTTGAATTTCCTAAGGAATCGGAAATGTTGGGGAAAGTTAAAATGACCGTGACACAAATTAATGCCGGAAATCAGCACAATGTCATTCCGGCGACCTGCAATTTTGTTGTGGATGTTCGGGTTACCGATGCTTACAGCAATCAGGAAGTATTGGATATTGTGCAATCGAAAGTGAAATGCGAAGTGAAAGCAAGGTCGTTGCGGCTGAACTCCTCCTCAATTCCAAAAAATCATCCCATTGTTGAAGCCGGAATTAAATTGGGCAGAAAAACTTATGGTTCGCCAACACTTTCAGACCAAGCGGTTTTAAGTTGCCCTTCATTGAAATTAGGTCCGGGCGACAGTTTTCGTTCGCATACTGCCGACGAATTTATTTACGTGAATGAAATTGAAGAAGGGATAGATTTGTATGTTAAAATATTAAGTGAGGTTTTAGCCCCCTAACCCCCAAAGGGGGAATTAAAAGTTAAATCAATAATTCAATAGTTAAACGAATACACGATAAACGATACAAAAGCATTAAATTCCCCTCTTGAGAGGGGTAGGGGTGTGTTTTTTGAATGATGAATTTTAAATGTTACACTTACACAATTAAATAATAGAGACATGAAACTTTGGGATAAAGGATTTTCAACCGATAAAAAAATAGATTTGTTCACTGTTGGAAACGACAGGGAACTCGATTTAATTTTGGCAAAATATGATGTGATCGGGAATATTGCCCATGCAAAAATGTTGCATAAAATTGGATTGTTAACTGATTTGGAAATTGCTGATTTGGAGAAGGAACTGAAAAATATTCTGCAAATTATTGAAGAAGGAAAATTCATCATTGAAGATTCTTTTGAAGACGTTCATTCTAAAATTGAGTTTTTGCTGACTGAAAAATTGGGTGATACCGGTAAAAAAATTCATACGGCACGATCAAGAAACGACCAGGTTTTGGTAGATGTGCATTTGTTTGTGAAAGACGCTTTAAAGGAAATAAATGAAGGTGTCAACGAACTTTTCGACTTGTTAATTGCTTTGGCGGAACAGCACAAAAATGTGTTGTTGCCCGGTTACACGCATTTGCAAATTGCAATGCCTTCCTCATTTGGGTTGTGGTTTTCTGCCTATGCCGAAACATTGATAGATGATATTTATTTCTTGAAAGCGGCCTATAAAGTGGTCGACCAAAATCCGCTGGGTTCTGCTGCGGGTTACGGAAGTTCCTATCCGATAGACCGAGATTTTACCACAAAATTATTGAATTTTGAGACTTTGAAATTCAATTCTGTGGCTGCGCAAATGGGCAGGGGGAAACTGGAAAAATCGACGGCTTTTGCACTGAGTTCGGTGGCGGGAACCTTGTCGAAAATGAGCATGGACATTTGTTTGTATATGAACCAGAATTTTAATTTTATCGCTTTCCCCGATGAATTAACCACGGGTTCAAGCATTATGCCGCACAAAAAAAATCCGGATGTTTTTGAATTGATCCGAGGAAAATGCAACAAATTGCAAGCCTTGCCTTATGAGTTTACGCTCATCACCAACAATTTGCCAAGCGGATATCACCGTGATTTGCAATTGTTGAAAGAAGGCTTGATTCCGTCGTTTTCAACCTTAAAATCGTGTTTGGAAATGCTTACTTATTCCTTAAAAAACATTCAGGTAAAGCCGAATATTGTTGATGATGAAAAATACCGATATTTATTTAGTGTGGAGGAAGTCAATAAATTGGTTCAAAGCGGCGTGCCTTTTAGGGATGCCTATAAAATTGTCGGAAAAAGCATTGATGACGGCACTTTTAATCCCGATAAAAAATTGGCGCACACCCACAAAGGAAGTCTGGGGAATTTATGTTTGGATGAAATTGTAAACAAGAAAAACAAAGCTTAATTATTTTTCTTGTTTACTTGTCATTATTTATTCCATGACAAATTTAAATCCGGCAGAAATAATGCCGGCCGACAGTCCCGTATTTCTTTTGTAATTGCTGTATTTTAAATCCACATTTTTCAACCCTAATTTCCATATTTTTCCTTTGGTAAAAATATCGGTATAGGAAATTCCAAAACCAAATTGATTGGCATTGAATTTCGACAAATCGTAATCTGAGGTATAAAATTCATCCGTCGAGAAAAGTTGTTCATAAGGCGCAAAATAATCTGCCGCAGTCTGAATATAATACCGATATGTTGGATATAAAGTGAATTTATCCGAAATTTTTACAGGCAATTCAATACTTGCTGTGTGAGAAGTTACGCCCCAGTCATCAAAATAATACCTGTAATAAGTTCTTACGGTCACCAATTCATTGATATAATAATTAAATCGCAGTCCGACCGGAAGTTTAAATCGTGTTTGCGGCATTCTTTCAATGTCATCGGCCAATTGGAAAACATCCTTGTTGCTGCTTGAGGTATAATTGGGAATACTAGTTGGATTGCCAATGTAATAATTGTCTTTATCAGTAAAATAAACCCGCTGCATTGGGTTTGCCAGCCAGCCATTTTGCTGAACAAGATCTAAAAAGACAGAAAACTGTGCTCTTTTGCTTAATATTTGTGAAAAACCCAAGGAAAGTGAATAGGTATTTCGCGATTTTGTATCTATAAGTGACGATTTCAAAGGACTCCATACGGTTGCCCCGTTCTTGTCAATTGCAACGCCGTTTTGGTTGTATATGTTGATGCCGTTAAAAAAACCGGCATTTAGGTTTTGGTTTTTTTCAATGTAAGTTTTTAATTCTACAGGATAAATAGGTTGCCAGCTGTCGAGATATACATTTGCTTTCGCGGAAATTTCCGTATTTTTTTCATTAAAAAGTTTTGCGAAACTTCCTCCCAATCCAAAAGAAGTATAATCATATTCTTTTGCAAAATTAATATTTGCACCCACAACTGAATTTCTGTCATCTGAGGAATGGCTGTAACCAATATCGCCATTTACCCAAACATCCGATTTAGAGGCACCTGATGATTCAATCCAAGGACTCCCAAAACTAACCGCATTTGCTGAATAGTTGCCTTCATCGTCATCATCACCTCCAAAAGGATTTGTATTGCTTGAAGATGCAGAGGAATAGGCTGAAATGGTGCCGTCAAGCGTAAAAACATCATCGTCATTCAACGGGATGGAAATTGTGATGCTTGTGGCCAAGTCTGTAAGTTTTTCAGTTCCAATGCCGCCGGTTACCGCAGCATTATCGCCGTCTTGTGAATAATAGCTGGAAATAATGTCAACTTCTGCCGTTTCTAAAACACGTTTTTTATAGATTTTTGTGGTTTCTTGGCTTGCTTGTGAATAGCCAATATAAGTGAAAAGCAATACTGTAATCAGGGTTATTTTTTTCATGGTATTTTATTAATTACAGCCGCAGCCTCCGCCCGATTTTCCGCCATTTGCTCCTGCAGAACCTTCTCTATATACTTGAAAACTGGTTTCAAATTTATGGGCGTTTTTTGAGGATAAAACCATATCAGGATCATTAATATACACTTTTTCATATTCTTTAACCGCAACACAGGAGGTTAAGGAGCCAATTAGCACAAGTAAACTGAGTTTTTTTATCATATTTTATTGATATTTATATTTGTGGAGGTGTGAATTTTCCCTTCGGAATCGATGATGATGCATTCAATGTCTTTTAATTGATTGATTAAATTTAATCCGGCTTCTGTTCCCATAACAAAAACGGAAGTGGCTAATGCGTCAGACAATTCCGCTTTTGGGGCAAAAACAGAAACACTGATAATTTCATTGGTCGGATAGCCCGTTCTGGGGTCAATAATATGTGAAAAACGTTTGCCGTTAAAAGTTACAAATTTTTCATAATCACCCGAGGTTGCGACCGCACTTCCACTGATTGGAAATATTCCGAATGCATGGTTTTTGTTGAGTGGATTTGTGATGGCAACTTTCCAATCTTCGCCATTGGGTTGTTTTCCCCAAGTATTCATATCGCCTGAAGCGTTTATGATGCCGGCTTTAACCCCTTTTGAAATTAACAGGCTTTTGGCTTTATCTGCGGCATAACCTTTTCCTATGGCGCCAAAACCAATTTTCATTCCTTTTAATTTTAAAAATACGGTCAGATTTGTTTTATCGAGAATTATATTTTGATAACCAATTTTTGAAACGGCTGCTTTAATTTCTTCAACGCCGGGCATTACTTTCATGCTTCCGTCAAATTTCCAAATTTTGTCCATGGAGGCATAACTGATGTCAAATGCGCCATCGGTTAATTTTGAAATTACTATACACCTTTCAATAAGATCAAACAATTCCTTGTCCACTTTAATGGGCTTTTCGCCGGCATTTTTTATGATTTCGGAAGTTTGGGAATTGGAATCCCAGGAAGATATCAGTTTTTCGATTCTTGAAATTTCATCAATCGCCAATTTAATGGCGGTATTTGCCTGAATGCTGTCATCAGCCACGACGGAAATGTCAAAGCGGCTACCCATTAATTTAATTATTTTCTTATGAACTTGTTGGCTATGAAGAAAAGTTGTGAAGAAAATAATAAGAATAAAAAATAATTTTTTTAGCATTTGATTTTTTTATTAAAAAGAGTTAAGCAACTCAATATATGTTTTTGGGTCCGTTTTTTTATAGCCTGTATTCCCTAAAACTTTTCCTTTGTTATCAAGAACAACCACATAGGGAAAATAGCCGGGTTTGTTATATTTTTCCATCAATTTTATGTTTTCCTGTTGTTGTGTTGCCGATAATTTGTTTTTTTCTTTTCTTGGAAAATCGGCTTTAAGCATCACAAAGTGATTTTCGGCATAAGCAACAAATTCTGGAGTGCTCCAAATTTCTGTATTCAACTTTATGCAAGGCGCACACCAATCGGAACCTTGAAATACCAATATTATTTTTTCGTTTTTTTCGACGGCAACATTTTTTGCGGTTTCTAAATCCGCAAACCATTCTTGGGCGTTTATGGTATGTATTGAAAAAAACAACAGAATGGCTAAACCTATTTTAAACATTTTTTTTGAATTATTTTGTTTATCAAAGTAAGAACAATAAAAGCACAAAAAACCCTACCTTATCTGTTAATTTTTATAATTTTTTTATGGAATTAGACAATTAATATTGCTTCAAAGAAAACTTCCATCATCAATTTTTAATTATTCAATAATTACAGGCATCCCAAATGGGATCTTTTGGAGGATGGGCAACAACTGAAATCATTTCGTTGCTAACCGGGTGGATAAACTCAATTTTATGCGCATGCAAATTGATGCTTGCATCTTTATTGCTGCGGTCAAAACCATATTTTAAATCGCCTTTTATGGGCGAACCAATGGCGGAAAGCTGGCACCTGATCTGGTGATGTCGGCCTGTTTCCAAATCGATTTCCAATAAGTGGTAATTGTCCAAGGATTTCATTATTTTATAATGCAGAACCGCTTTTTTGCTGCCTTCAATTTCGGTATTGTAAGAAGTGGATTTGTTGTTTTTCGGATTTTTGATTAAGTAACTTGTAATGGTCTCGGCATCTTTTTCAGGTTTATTTTTAACGATTGCCCAATAGGTTTTGTTCACTTTTTTTTCGCGCAGCATTTTATTGAAACGTTCCAGCGCTTTTGAAGTTTTGGCGAAAACAACGATGCCGGTGGTTGGCCGGTCCAGGCGATGCACCGTTCCCAAAAAAACAGCGCCAGGTTTGTCGTATTTTTCCTTGATATATGATTTAACAATGTCACTTAAAGGCTCGTCTCCGGTTTTATCGCCCTGAACAATATCGCCCGATCGTTTGTTGACAATGATAAAGTGGTTGTCTTCAAAAAGAATTTGCAGCGTATTTTTGGTTGAAGCCATTTTTAAGATTGTGTGGCGACTTGCTGATTTAATTTGTCTATAAAATCAAGCAATTCTTCTTTTCCGGTGGTGTCCACTGCCGAAGTCACAAAATATGGCGGCATGCTTTCCCAATTGGATTTGGTCATCGTTTTGCTGTAAACCTTAATGTTTCGGTTCAATTCAGAAAGTTTCAGCTTGTCGGATTTGGTGAAAACAATATAAAAAGGAACGTTGTTTTCGCCCAGGAACTCCATAAATTCCAAATCTATTTTTTGGGGTTCCAGTCTCGAGTCAATCAACACAAAAGTGCAGATCAATTGTTGGCGCAGCAATAAATAATCTTTGATGAATTCCTGAAAAGTTTGTCGTTTCGATTTGGAAACCTGTGCGTAACCATAGCCCGGCAAATCGACCAAAAACCAATCTTCGTTAATTTTAAAGTGGTTGATAAGTTGCGTTTTTCCCGGTTTGCCCGATGTTTTTGCCAATTTGGTTCTGCCCGTAATCATATTGATCAACGAGGATTTTCCCACATTTGAGCGCCCAATAAAAGCATACTCCGGAATTTGCTCTTTTGGGCATTTTGAAACGTCGGTATTGCTGGTTACAAAATCAGCAGATTTAATTTTCATGGGTTATAGGTTCCTTTCTTTCAGCCAGTTTTCAAGAATTTTATTAAACTCGTCCGGGTGTTCCATCATAGGCGCGTGGCCGCATTTATCAATCCAGTATAAATCTGCATCAGGCAGTAATTTCTCAAAATCTATGGCAACTTCAGGCGGAGTCACCGAATCGTTTTTTCCCCAGATAATGCAGGCTGGGACGTGCATCAACGGCAAATCTTTTGCCATATTGTGTCGAATGGCACTTTTGGCAATGGCCAGGGTTTTAATCACCCTGACGCGGTCATTTACTGAAGCGAAAATTTCATCCACAACTTCTTTTGTGGCAATTTTCGGATCGTAAAAAACCTCTTGGGTTTTTGCCTCAATATATTCGTAATTCCCACGTTTCGGATAGGTGTCGCCCATAGATTTTTCGTACAAACCAGAGCTTCCCGCCAATATAAGTGCGGTAACCTTATTTGGATTTAACTTTGTGAAATACAGTCCAATATGGCCGCCTAAAGAGTTTCCAAGCAGTATGGCTTTGTCAATTTTCTTATAAGCCATAAAATCTTTTAAAAACTTCGATAAGTTTTTAACATTCGTTTTTAAAAGCGGCAATTTATAAATGGGCAATTCAGGTATAATTACTTTATATCCTTTTTCTGAAAAATAGTTCAAAACACCGTCAAAATTGCTTAAAGCCCCCATAAGTCCGTGAAGCACAATTATAGGCTGCCCTTCGCCGGCTTCAACGTAGCTATACTTGCCATCTTCGATAAGTTTACTGCTCATTTAAATATTCATTTTTATACCTTCTTGCAAAGGTAACTTTTTTTTCGAAAATACAGGTTTTTTTAGAGCCCTGCAATTAAAATAGTAAGCGCCTGAATTTCAAAATTTAAGCTGTTAAATTGTTAAAGTGGCAAAAGTTATCAACAAAGTGGATAATTGTGGTAAATTGTGGGAAAAAATTTATATTTTTGAATACACTCAAATTCATGATGGTAAATTTAATCGGAACATACGAAGCTAAGGCTGATGCGAAAGGGAGGTTGCTGCTTTCCAACGCATTAAAGAAACAGCTTATGCCTATGTTGCCGGAAGGTTTTGTGATAAAACGATCGGTTTTTCAGCCATGTTTAGAGTTGTATCCGATGTCTGAATGGAATGCGATGATGGCGAAAGTGAATACGTTGAACAGATTTGTGAAAAAGAACAATGATTTCATCAGGCGATTTACCGCAGGGGTAAAAATTGTTGAATTAGACAGTTTGGGAAGATTATTGATTCCAAAAGATTTACAGGTTTTTGCGGAAATCGACAAAAATGTAGTGCTATCTTCCGCAGTAAATATTATTGAAATTTGGGATAAAGACAAGTACGAAAAGGCGATTGACGATGCTTTGGTTGATTTTGCGGATTTGGCGGAAAATGTAATGGGTAACGTAAATGAAAATGAAGATGGAATATCATAATCCGGTATTGTTAAAAGAAAGTGTTGACGGTTTAAATATTAAGCCAGACGGCATTTATGTTGATGTGACGTTTGGCGGCGGAGGCCATTCAAGAGAGATATTGAGCAGGCTGAATGAACACGGAAAACTTTTTGCATTTGACCAGGATGCAGATGCGCAACGCAATGTGATTGACGATCCCAGATTTACGCTGATTCCGCAGAATTTTAGATTTATAAAAAGGTATTTGCGTTTTTACGGCATCAAAAAAGTGGATGGCATTTTGGCGGATTTGGGCGTGTCTTCTCATCAATTTGATGAAGCGGAACGCGGATTTTCAACGCGATTCGATGCCAATTTAGATATGAGAATGAACCAATCGGGCGCTTTGTCGGCTTTTGAAGTCATCAATAAATATGATGAGGAAAAATTGGCCAATGTGCTTTTTAATTATAGCGAATTACGCAACGCAAAGGATATTGCCAGAAGAATTGTTGAAAAGCGATCGGAAGAAAAAATAAAAACCAGTTTTCAGTTAAAAGAAGTATTGGCGGCATTTGTGCCAAAATCACAGGAGCATAAAGTATTGGCCCAAATTTTTCAGGGAATTAGAATAGAGGTAAATCAGGAAATTGAAGCATTAAAGGAATTTTTATTGCAAGTGCCCGAATTGCTGAATGAAGGAGGAAGATTGAGCGTGTTGTCGTACCATTCTTTGGAAGACAGGTTGGTTAAAAGGTTTATCAGAAACGGACTTTTTGAAGGAGAAACCGAGAAAGATTATTTTGGAAATGTAACGGTTCCTTTGAAAAAAGTGGGACAAATGGTGGTTCCGTCATTTCAGGAAATTAAGAAAAACAGTAGGGCGAGAAGCGCAAAACTAAGAATCGCAACTTTAGCATAAATGGCAAAAATTAAAAATAGCGTTTATGATTTGCTTAAAGGAAAATTTTTAATCGAAGAGGATTCCTTTAAAAACTGGCGGTTTATTTTTTTTATCGTGGGTTTGGTGATGTTGATGATTGCAAGCGGACACAATTCGGATAAAAAAGTAATGGAAATTGCAAAATTGAATAAAGAAATTAAAGAATTAAGAGCTGAATTTGTTGATACACGCTCAATTTCAATGAAAATGAAGTTAGAATCAACAATAAAAGCCAAGGTGGTTGAAATTGGATTATTGCCAAGTGAAACTCCGCCACAAGTAATTAGGGTAACCTCAAAAAAATTAAATTAACATTGGCTGCAACAAAAAAAGGCATATTAAATAAACTCTATTTTGTGTTTGTGTTTATCACACTTTTTTTGGCGGCTATTATATTGAAGCTAACCGATATTCAATTTGCCGACGGTGAAAAGTACAGAAATTTATCGGAGCATCTTACCTTAAAAAACGACACCATTTTTGCAAATCGCGGAAATGTTTTTTCTGCGGACGGCAGTTTGTTGGCAACATCCATGTCGCAGTTTGAAATCAGGATGGATGCCTATACCATTGAAGGTGAGGAATTTGAAAAAAACATCGGAAGCCTTTCGATGGAGCTGTCAAAAATGTTGGGAAACAGCCCGTCTGCCTGGGAAAATAAAATAAGAAAAGCACGAATTAATAAAAACAGGTACTTATTTATCACCAGAAAACTCGGGTATACCGAATACATGAAAATCAGAAGTTTTCCAATTTTTAAATTGGGAATGTACAAAGGCGGCTTTATTGCCGAGCAATCCACCGTTAGGGCGCATCCGCTTGGAAAAGTAGCGGAACGAACCATTGGTTATGATGATTATAGAGGCGCACCAGGTATTGAAGGTGCTTATCGGGATTATTTAAATGGAAAATTTGGCTGGCGTTTAAAGCAGAAAATAGCCAAAGGCCAATGGAAACCAATTAACGACAACAATGAAAAAGAACCGGTTGACGGAAAAGACATTGTAACCACCATTGATGTTAACATACAAGATATTGCACACCATTCTTTATTGAGACAATTGGAACTTTATGAAGCCGATCACGGTTGCGTGGTGGTTATGGAAACCAAAACCGGCGAAATTAAAGCAATTTCCAATTTGGGCAAAAATGCAAGCGGCACTTATTATGAACGATTGAATTATGCTGTTGGAGAATCTAATGAACCGGGATCTGCTTTTAAAGTGATGTCGATGGTGGTTGCTTTGGAGGAGAAAGCGATAGATACCGGGACCATAGTTGATACCGGAGGCGGGAGATTCATCATTCATGGCAGGGCAATAAATGATTCAAGAAAAGGCGGTTACGGAAGAATATCTGCGGCGCGCGCCCTTGAAGTTTCTTCAAATATTGGATTTGCAAGGTTGATTGATGAGAATTTCGGCCAAAATCCCGAAAAATTTATCAATTCTTTAAAAAGCATGCATTTAAATGACAAAATAGGATTGCCCATAAAAGGGGAAGGCACACCTGAAATTCCTGGTCCCGGCGATAAAAAATGGAGTAAAAACGCATTGCCTTCAATAGCTTATGGTTATAATATTAGTCTGACACCCTTACAAATATTGACATTTTACAATGCCATTGCAAATAACGGCGAAATGGTGAAACCAAAATTCATAAAAGAAATTCGTTCTTGGGACAAACAACATTTAGAATCATTTGAAAAAGAGGTGATCAATCCGGCAATTTGTTCAAAAGAAACCATTGATAAAATGCAGGAAATGCTTAAAAATGTGGTGGTTCACGGAACAGGAAAAAAATTATATGCCAAAAACTTTTCTATGGCCGGTAAAACAGGAACTGCACGAACGGAATATTGGAATGCAGACTGGGAAACAAACAGACGCTATATTTCATCATTTACCGGGTATTTCCCTGCCGAGAATCCAAAGTACTCTTGCATTGTGGTTATCCATAAACCAAAAGCGCAAATAGGGTATTATGGCGCAGATGTTTCCGGACCCGTTTTTAAAGATATCGCACAAAAAATTTATACATCAAAACCTGTAATTAATAAAATTGACCATATAAAACCAAAATTCAGAAGTGTTAAAAACAGTTTCGAAAAATATTATACCATTTCCAATAAGGAATATGATACAATCCCAAATGTAAAAGGAATGCCAGGGATGGACGCCATTTCTTTGCTTGAAAATTTAGGATTAAAAGTAAGTTATATAGGAAAGGGAAAAGTTACGGAGCAATCGCTTAGTGCAGGCGAAAAATTAATAAAAGGATCAACGATAATTCTAAATTAAATTCATTGAAATCAGTCAAAGACATATTAGATAAAGTTGTGGTAAATTCCATACACGGCAGCACCGACCTAAAGGTAAATGCCATTGTATTCGATTCAAGAAACGTGCAAAAAAATTGCCTTTTTGCGGCACAAAAAGGCTTGCTGTTTGACGGACATCAATTTATTGACAAGGCGATAGAACAGGGCGCCACTGTGATTCTTTGCGAAGAATTGCCTGAGAATTTAGCCAAAAACATCACCTATATTCAGGTTGAAGATTCAAATAGCGCTTTGGCATTGATCGCTTCAAACTTTTATGAGAATCCTTCTTCAAAATTAAAATTGATTGGAATTACGGGCACAAACGGCAAAACTACCGTTGCCACGTTGCTTTATAAATTATTTCAGAATGCCGGTTACAAAACCGGACTCTTATCAACCGTAAAAATCTTGGTCGATACCAAACAATACGAAGCAACGCATACCACCCCAAATTCTGTGGCCATAAATGCTTATTTGAATGAGATGGTTGAGTTGGGTGTAGATTATTGTTTTATGGAAGTGAGTTCTCACGGAATTCATCAAAAAAGAACGGAAGGATTGCAATTTGCAGGCGGCGTATTTACAAATTTAACCCATGACCATTTAGATTATCATAAAACATTTTCGGAATACAGGGATGTGAAAAAATTGTTTTTTGATCGGTTGCCGAAAACGGCTTTTGCCCTGGTAAATATTGATGATAAAAACGGACCGGTGATGTTTCAAAACACTGAGGCGAAAAAACAGTCGTATGCGCTAAAAACAATGGCCGATTTTAAGGCTAAAATAATTGAAAACCAGTTTTCGGGTTTGGTGCTGAATATCAATAATAATGAAGTTTACACAAAATTAATCGGGCGGTTTAATGCCTATAATTTGTTGGCGGTTTATGGCGTTTCTGTCCTTTTGGGCTTGGATTCGGCAGAAGCGTTGCAACATTTAAGCAAGTTGGAAAACGTAACAGGCAGGTTTCAATATTTTATTTCTAAAGGCGGCGTAACGGCTATTGTGGATTATGCCCACACGCCAGATGCCTTAAAAAATGTGCTGGAAACCATCAATGAAATAAGAACCGGAAACGAACAAGTAATTACCGTTGTGGGATGCGGTGGCAATAGAGACAAAGCGAAACGTCCTGTTATGGGACGAATCGCCTCTCAATTAAGCAATCAAGTATTGGTGACTTCCGACAATCCAAGAAATGAAGATCCGCAAACCATCATAGAAGAAATTGAAGCTGGCATTGAACCACAAAATCTAAAAAAATCAATTTCGATTTTAGATAGGGAACAGGCGATAAAGGCAGCTGCAAAACTGGCTAAAAAAGGCGATATCATTTTAATTGCGGGGAAAGGCCATGAAACGTATCAGGAAATACAAGGCAAAAGATCACATTTTGATGATTATGAGCAGATTACAAATCAGTTAAACCTCATAGAAAGCTAATATTATGTTATATTATTTATTCGAATATTTAGACAAACATTACGATCTGGTAGGCGCGGGCTTGTTTCGTTATATCTCGTTTCGTTCTGCGATTGCTTTCAGTATTTCTTTGCTGTTTTCAACCATTTACGGAAAAAAAATCATCAATTATCTTCAGAGAAAGCAAGTAGGCGAATCGGTTAGGGATTTGGGTTTAGAAGGCCAAGTTGAAAAAGCGGGCACGCCAACAATGGGAGGTGTCATCATTATTTTGGCAACACTTATTCCTGTTTTGTTGTTTGCGCAAATAGACAATGTGTATATCGTTTTGTTGGTGGTAACAACCTTGTGGATGGGAACAATTGGTTTTTTGGATGATTATATCAAAATATTCAAACAAAATAAAGCGGGTTTAAAAGGTCGATTTAAAATTTTAGGACAAATTACATTGGGAATTTTTGTGGGCGCGATGCTTTATTTTCATCCTAGCGTCACGATGAAAGAAAAACTGCCTACAAAGTTTCAATATATTACGGAAGCAGGAACACAGGTATTGTTTGCCGATGCCAAAAAGTCAACAAAAACAACCATTCCTTTTGTAAAAAATAACGAATTGGATTATGCATCAGCTTTGGCTTTTTTAGGAACTGGCTATAAAGAATATGCATGGCTAATTTTTATTCCAATTGTCATATTTATTATTACCGCAGTATCAAACGGCGCAAATTTAACCGATGGAATTGACGGATTGGCCGCGGGTTCGTCGGCCATAATAGTCCTGACCCTGGGGATTTTTGCATGGGTGTCCGGTAACATCATTTTTGCCAATTATTTGGACGTGATGTACATTCCGAACTCGGGCGAAATGACCATTTTTATCGCTGCATTTGTGGGTGCTTTAATAGGGTTTTTATGGTACAATACCTATCCGGCGCAAGTATTTATGGGTGATACGGGAAGTTTAACCATTGGTGCCATCATCGCAGTTTTGGCTATTGCCGTGCGCAAAGAATTGCTCATTCCTATTTTGGCAGGTATCTTTTTAGTGGAGAATTTATCGGTAGTGCTGCAGGTAAGTTATTTTAAATATACCAAAAAGAGATTTGGAGAAGGAAGGCGAATATTTAAAATGGCGCCTTTGCACCATCATTATCAAAAATCAGGTTACCATGAAAGCAAAATTGTGACCAGATTTTGGATTGTGGGAATCATGTTGGCGGTGTTGGTTATTGTAACTTTAAAGTTAAGGTAAATGAAGTTAGCAATATTAGGCGCAGGAGAAAGCGGCGTTGGAACCGCTATTTTGGGGAAACAAAAAGGATATGATGTTTTTGTTTCAGATCAGGGAATAATTGCTGAAATATATAAAGAAGTTCTTTTAAATAATGACATTTTATTTGAGGAAGGAAAACATACGGAATCTAAAATACTGGATGCTGATATTGTGATGAAAAGCCCTGGAATTCCTGAGAAAGTTCCATTGGTAAAACAATTGAAAAGCAACGGAATTCCTGTTATTTCTGAAATAGAGTTTGCTTCAAAATATACGGATGCAGTGATTGTTGGAATCACCGGTGCAAACGGTAAAACCACCACAACTATGTTGGTGAACCATATTTTAAAAAAGGCAAACCTAAATGTTGGAATGGGCGGCAATATCGGTGATAGTTTCGCGCGACAGGTGGCTGAAAAAAGGTATGATATCCATGTATTGGAGCTGAGCAGTTTTCAGTTGGACGGCATTGTAAATTTTGCGCCACACATTGCCATTATCACAAATATAACGCCTGATCATTTGGACAGATACGATTACAAGTTTGAAAATTATATCCATTCAAAGTTCAGAATAACAGAAAATCAGACAGAAAATGATTTTTTGATTTATGATTTTGACGATGCGGTGATTTCAAATTGGTTAAAAAACAACAAAACAAAAGCCACTTTACTGCCTTTTTCAATAGAAAAAGAATTGGGGCAAGGCGTCTATTTAAAAAACGACAACATAATAATCAACTATAAAACAGAAGATACACTAATGAACATTTCAACTTTAGCTTTAAAAGGAAAACACAATTTAAAAAATGCAATGGGCGCTTCAATGGCAACTTCATTGCTGAAAGTTAGAAAAGATATTATTCGTGAAAGTCTGGAAGATTTTGAAGGCGCAGAGCACCGATTGGAATTTGTGCTAAAAATTAATGGTGTGCAATATATCAACGATTCCAAAGCAACAAATGTTAACGCAACATTTTATGCATTGGACAGCGTAAAAGCGCCAATAGTATGGATTGTTGGGGGTGTTGATAAAGGAAACGATTATTTGGATTTAATGCCTTTTGTGAGAGAAAAAGTGAAAGCCATTATTTGTTTGGGACTCGACAATCAAAAAATAATACAAACATTTGGCAATGTGGTCGACTTAATTGTTGAAACTGCCGGAGCCGAAGAAGCCGTAAAAGTGGCCTACAAAATTGCCGAAAAAGGAGATACTGTATTACTGTCTCCGGCTTGTGCAAGTTTTGATTTATTTGAAAATTATCAAGACAGGGGAAATAAATTTAAAGAAGCTGTTAGGACATTGTAAATGAATAAAATTCTTAAAAATATAGAAGGAGATAAAGCCATATGGGCAATTGTGACCATCATGGCAATTTTGTCGTTTATGCCCGTTTACAGTGCCAGCACCAATTTGGTTTACGGCACCAATATAGGCACGCCTTTCTATTATTTATTTAAGCATGTTATTTTATTGTCTCTGGGATTTTTAATTATTTATGGCGTTCACAAAATTCCGTTCAGATATTTTAGCGGCGGTTCTGTATTAATGCTGCCACTGGTTATCCTATTGCTAATTTATACACTGTCACAGGGAACCACCATTGGAGGTTCAAACGCCAGCAGGTGGATTGAAATTCCTTTTATCGGTGTAGGTTTTCAAACATCTACCTTGGCTATTTTGGTATTAATGGTTTATGTGTCTCGATATTTGGCACGAAAAAAGGAAAGTGAAATTACTTTTAAGGATAGCATTTGGCAATTATGGCTGCCTATTGCAATCACCTTGGCATTAATTTTACCGGCTAATTTTTCAACTACGGCAATCGCATTTTCAATGATATTGATGCTGGCTTTTATTGGCGGTTACCCCATAAAATATTTATTGGCGATTATAGGGATGGGCGCCTTGGTTTTGGCCATATTCGTGCTAACAGCCAAAGCATTTCCGGGTGTTTTCCCAAATAGGGTGGATACTTGGATCAGCAGGGTTGAAAATTTTTCAAATCCGAGCGCTGAAGAAGGCTATCAGGTTGAAAAGGCTAAAATTGCCATTGCAACTGGCGGTTTGCAAGGACGTGGCCCGGGAAAAAGCATTCAAAAAAACTTTTTGCCTCAATCCACTTCCGATTTTATTTTCGCCATTATTGTTGAAGAATATGGATTGTGGGGCGCTTTAGTGGTGATGCTTATGTATTTCGTATTGTTGTTCCGCATCGTTATTGCGGCAAAAAAAGCAAGAAGTATTTTTGCAACGCTGCTCATTATTGGCGTTGGCTTGCCCATTATTTTTCAGGCAATCATAAATATGGCTGTAGCCGTTAATTTATTTCCGGTGACCGGACAAACATTGCCGTTAATCAGCAGTGGAGGTACTTCCATTTGGATGACCTGTTTTGCGATAGGAATTATTTTAAGCGTTACCGCTGAAAAAGAAATAGACCCGGATTTAGCGAATGAAGATAACCCTTTAACTGTGTTACATGAAGCAATCGATTAACATCATTTTAAGCGGAGGCGGCACCGGCGGGCATATTTACCCGGCAATTGCCATTGCCAATGAGTTAAAGTTGAAATATCCTGAAGCCAATTTTTTGTTTGTTGGCGCAAAGGATAAAATGGAGATGGAGAAAATTCCGGAAGCGGGATATGCCATAAAAGGGCTTTGGATTTCAGGAATTCAAAGAAAATATATTTTAAAAAATTTATCATTTCCATTTAAATTGATAAGCAGCTTGTCAAAAGCGTATCAAATTATTAAAGAATTTAAACCGGATATCGTAATTGGCACCGGCGGTTTTGCAAGCGGGCCAACCTTATACGTGGCAAGCAGCCGAAAAATAAAAACATTGATTCAGGAACAAAATTCCTATCCCGGAATCACCAATAAATTATTGGCAAAAAGAGTCGATAAAATTTGTGTGGCTTATGATGGGTTGGAACGTTTTTTTCCTTCAAACAAAATTGTTAAAACAGGAAATCCGGTGCGTCAGGATTTGCTTGAAATTGAAGGAAAAAGGGAAGAAGCCAAAAAGTTTTTCAATTTAAAAAACGATAAAAAAACCCTTTTAATTATCGGCGGAAGCTTGGGCGCCCGCGCATTGAATAATTTGATTGATAAAAATATTGAGTGGCTGGTTTCCAAAAATTTGCAGGTGATATGGCAAACAGGAAAGTTGTACTATGATGAATTTAAAAAACATGACAGTTTAGAAGGCGTTCAAACACACGCTTTTTTGAATAGGATGGACTTAACGTATGCAGCTGCCGATTTTATTATTAGCCGTGCCGGCGCTGGTTCAATTTCAGAATTGTGCATTGTTGGAAAACCGGTAATTTTTATTCCGTCTCCCAATGTTGCCGAAGACCATCAAACTAAAAATGCCTTGGCGGTGGTGAATAATAATGCGGCTTTGCTGTTAAAAGAATCTGAATTGGAGATGTTTCAGTCCAATATTGAAGCGTTGCTGGAGGACGAAGAATTACAGCAGATTTTAAGCAAAAACATTAAAAAATTGGCGTTGCCAAATGCCACAAAGGCTATTGTTGAAGAAATCGTAAAATTAATAAACAGGTAATTGATTTGAATTTAGAGCGTATACATAGTGTTTATTTTGTTGGTATCGGCGGTATCGGTATGAGTGCGATTGCAAATTATTTCAGAAGCAATGGCAAAAATGTTGCAGGGTATGATCGCGTTTCCACAAAAATTACCAAGTCGCTTGAGGATATGGGAATCGCCGTTCATTTTGAAGATTCCTTAGATTTAATTCCATCAGAATTTAAAGACAATCAGCACACCATTGTCGTTTATACGCCTGCAATTCCGAAGAATAATTTAGAATTAAATTACTTTTTGGAACATGATTTTACCGTGTTGAAGCGCTCGGAAATACTGGGTGAAATTACCAAAAACACTTTTTGTTTGGCGGTTGCCGGAACACATGGGAAAACAACAACATCAACTATTTTAGGACATATTTTAAAAGAAGCCGGCGTAAATGCCACGTCATTTTTAGGCGGAATTTCAGAAAATTACAACTCGAATTTAATTTTGGGCGGCGATGAAATTTCTGTGGTGGAAGCCGATGAATTTGACCGCTCATTTTTAAAATTATCGCCAAATATAGCCTGCATCACTTCTATGGATGCCGATCATTTGGACATTTATGGAGAAAAAGCGGAGTTGGAAAAATCATTTATGGATTTTGCCGATAAAGTTTCAGAAACATTGGTCATACGTAAAGGATTGCCTCTAAAAGGAAAAACATTCGGCATTGAAGAAGGAGCCGATTATGATGCAAAAAATTTAAAAGTTCAGGAAGGCGCTTACATTTTTGATGTAAAATCACCTTCAGAAATTATAGAAAATATTAAGATTAACCTACCGGGTAAACACAATGTGCTAAATGCGGTGGCGGCTTTGGCAATGGCAAATATTTTTGGGGTTTCACTCCAGGTCATTGCTGAAGCTTTACTAACTTTTAAGGGAATTGAAAGACGATTTTCTTATAAAATTAAAACAGAAAATTTGGTGTTAATTGATGATTATGCGCACCATCCAACAGAAATTAATGCGGTAGTTGATTCTGTTCGGGAAATGTATCCCACAAAAAAAATTGCGGGAATTTTTCAACCGCATTTATATAGCAGAACAAGGGATTTTATTGATGATTTTGCAGCAAGTTTATCGCGCTTTGATGAGTTGATTTTATTAGACATTTATCCGGCAAGGGAATTGCCGATTGATGGAGTGACTTCATCTTGGTTGTTGGATAAAATAACGATTGGCAAGAAACAGATTTCTTCAAAAGAGAATTTGGTAAAAAACGTATTAAACCTTGATTCACAAGTGATTGTGATGATTGGCGCGGGTGATATTGGTGAATTGGCGGAAATAATTAAAAATGCATTGAGCCATGAGAATTAACTGGGATTACATCATAGGAATTTTATTGGTGTCGTTGGTTGTGTTTTTATATGGTTTTTCAAATCTAAAAAACAGGACTCAAAAAGTGGCGGATATTTCCATTGAATTTGAGCAAGGAGACAACCTTTTTATGGACTGCCAAATGGTTAATAAATTGTTAATACAAAATGGCGGAACAGTTAAAAATCTAACAAAATCTGTTATAGATTTACATAATTTGGAAGCAAAAATACAATCACACCCCATGGTAGAAAGTGCTTCGGTTTTTTTAACAGTTGATGGTTTTCTTAAAGCTAAAATTAGACAGCGAACCCCCATTGCAAGAGTGGTGGTTAATAATGAAAGTTATTACATTGACAGACAGGCAAAATCGATGCCTTTGTCAGAGAATTTTTCGGCCAGGGTGCTGCTGATTTCGGGCTATGTTAAGGAGCAAAACAATGCGGAAATTCAACAATTGGTGACCGCAATTTTGGAGGATGAATTTTTAAAAGAACAAATTATTGGGGTAGAAATAAAGCCGAAAAATGAGTATGTTTTGGACACACGAGTTGGTGATCAGAAAATAATTTTAGGAAAAATTGATAATTTGGATCAGAAATTTAAAAATCTGGATTCGTTTTATATTAAAACAATGGCCGACAGTACAATTTATAAGTATGATTCGATCAATTTAAAATACAACAAGCAAGTTGTAGCCACAAATAAAGTAGATTATGGAACACGATGATATTTCGGTAGGATTGGATATAGGAACAACCAAAATTGTTGCTATGATCGGTCGCAGAAATGAGTATGGAAAAATTGAGTTGTTGGGGATCGGTAAAGCCAAAAGTTTGGGCGTACACCGTGGTGTGGTAAATAATATTACACAAACCATACAGTCTATTCAAAAGGCTGTGGATGAAGCGATTGCCGTTTCCGGAATTAAAATTACAGAAACTGTGGTGGGCATTGCCGGACAACATATCAGAAGTTTACAACACAGCGATTATATCACAAGGCCAAATTCTGAAGAGGTAATTAGCGAGGAGGATTTGGAAAAATTGGAAAAACAGGTCTATAAATTGGTGATGCTTCCGGGTGAAGAAATTATTCACGTGCTTCCTCAGGAATTCAAAGTTGACGGGCAAGGTGAAATTACACAGCCGGTTGGGATGTATGGTGGCAGGCTTGAAGCCAATTTTCATGTGGTTGTAGGGCAAATTTCTTCCATCAGAAATGTTGGAAGATGCATTAAAAGTGCCGGGTTGAATTTGGCAGGAATTACTTTGGAACCTTTGGCATCGGCAGAAGCCGTTTTAAGCGCAGAAGAAAAAGAAGCCGGTGTGGCATTGATTGACATTGGAGGCGGAACAACTGATTTGGCGATTTTTAAAAATGGCATTATTAGGCATACCGCAGTAATTCCTTATGGAGGAAATGTGATTACCGAAGATATTAAAGAAGGCTGCTCAATTATTGAAAAGCAGGCTGAATTGTTAAAAACAAAATTTGGATCGGCCTGGCCAGGAGAAAATAAAGACAACGAAATTGTTTCAATTCCGGGATTGCGCGGAAGAGATCCTAAAGAAATTACGCTAAAAAATCTGTCTAAAATTATTCATGCAAGGGTAGTTGAAATCATTGAACAGGTTTATTTGGAAATTAAAAATTACGGACACGAAGAACCTAAGAAAAAATTAATAGCCGGAATTGTTTTAACCGGAGGCGGAGCAGAATTAAAACATATAAAACAACTGGTTGAATACATTACCGGAATGGATACCAGAATTGGGTATCCAAATGAAAATTTGGCCGGGGATTCAGACGAAAGTTTATCAAGTCCGCAATATGCAACGGCGGTCGGACTTTTAATGAACGGATTGAATAAAATTGAGAAAGCGAAAAAAGCCAAAACTGTTCAGCAGCACGTTCAAGAAAAAACCAAAATCGAGGAGGCCAAAGCGGAAGCCAAAAAAGAAGCGCCGGTTATTGAAGAACCTAAAGAACCTAAAAAGTCCATTTTTGATAAATGGGGCGATAAATTCAGGGACTTTTTAGACAATGCCGAGTAAAAAAAAAATTAATTATAGAATAATCCAATAAATATATATTATGAGCAGTTCAGATTTTAGCAACATTTCATTTGATTTACCAAAAAATCAGTCCAACGTTATAAAAGTTATTGGAGTTGGCGGAGGCGGCAGCAATGCCGTAAACCATATGTATTTGCAAGGAATTGACGGCGTTGATTTCGTTATTTGCAATACAGATGCGCAGGCGTTGCAAAACAGTCCGATCCCAACAAAAATTCAATTGGGCGTTTCATTAACTGAAGGATTGGGCGCAGGCGCAAACCCGGAAGTTGGGGAACAGGCAGCCATGGAAAGCATTCAGGAAATTAAACAAATGCTGGCTTCCAATTCAAAAATGGTTTTTATCACTGTTGGAATGGGTGGCGGTACAGGAACCGGTGCAGCTCCGGTAATTGCAAGAGTTTCAAGGGAATTGGATTTATTAACCATTGGTATTGTGACTATTCCTTTTGGTTTTGAAGGTAAAATGCGAAATGACCAAGCTTATAAAGGGATTGAAAAATTACGTGAATATGTAGATTCTTTAGTGGTAATTAATAATAACAAACTTAGGGAAGTGTATGGAAATCTTGGTTTTAAAGCCGGATTTTCAAAAGCCGATGAAGTGCTGTCCACGGCAGCTCGCGGAATCGCGGAAGTAATTACGCACCACTACACCCAAAACATCGATTTAAGAGATGCGAAAACCGTGCTTTCAAACAGCGGAACTGCCATTATGGGTTCTGCAAGCGCCTCTGGTGAAAACAGATCTGAGATTGCAATTTCCCGAGCATTGGATTCCCCTTTGTTAAATGATAATAAAATTACTGGTGCCAAAAATGTATTGCTGTTAATTGTTTCGGGATCGGAAGAAATTACGATTGATGAAATTGGGGAAATCAACGATTATATTCAGGCTGAAGCCAAATCCAACGTAAATATTATTATGGGTGTTGGGGAAGATGAATCGTTAGGCGATGCCATTTCGGTGACTATTGTAGCCACGGGTTTTAACAAAGACCAACAACATGAAATCTCAAATACCGAAGCCAAAAAAATAATTCATACGCTTAATGATGATCAGGAAGCGACTTTCGATTTTGCTGAAAAAAGAATTGTAAAGGAACCTTCCATGAAACAAATCAGTCAGCCGGAGTTCAAAATTCCTTCACCAACACCAAAGGTTGAAGATAAAATAATATTTGATTTGGGCGATGAAATTGAAGTTGATTTTGAGCTCATTTCAACCACTGAATTTATAAAAAATATTGAGGTGGTTTATGAAGAAATTGCTTTTCAAACGGACAATGATTTTATAATTACTTCATTTATTCCTGAAAAAGAAGAAGTTGTTCCTATAGTTGAAGAAGAAAAACAAATCTCTTTTACGTTCGATTTGCCAATTTCAGAATTTAAAAATAAAACGCAGGTTGAAACGCCTAAAGTGAATATCAATGCCATTGACGTTTATGACTATCAACATGTTAAAACGATTAAAAAGGTTGATGAGGATGTTTATTTTACTTTGGAAGATTATACAGAATTGGAAGAAAGCCTCATAAATGCATCTAAACCTGTCGTTATTGAAGATAAATCAAGTGATGAGATGAACTTTACGCTTCGCTCAAAAGCCGAAATTGACATCAAAGAATATGAGGTTATTGATTATAAAGAGGTTTCTCCGTTAGATTTAACAATTGCCGAATTGCAGCAAAGAGCTGCAGACAGAAGAGAAAAAATGAAAAATTTTAATTATAAATTCATCAATAAATTAAATAAAAATATTGACGAAATAGAAAAAGAACCAGCGTATAAAAGAATGGGTGTTGAATTGGACCAAACCTCACATTCATCAGAATTTTATCAATCCAGGACAACTTTGGAAATTGATGACACTGATTCCATTCAATTTCGCTCAAACAATTCTTTTTTACATGACAATGTAGATTAAAAAGTAGCCCAAAGACAAAAAACTTAGCATTAAATCTAAGTTTTTAGCTCGAAAATCTTCTCATAATAATGAAGATTTTCGAGTTCTTTTTTTTTATCTTTGCCCAACAAAATTCTACGATTATGAGTTTACAGGAAAAGATCATGGACAAAATGAAAGAGGCGATGAAAACCAAAGACAAAGTGGCTTTGGAATCGTTAAGAGCCATTAAGTCTGAATTTTTGCTGATTCAAACAAAAAGTGCCGCTTCGGAGGAATTGACGGAAGATGATGAAATAAAATTGCTCCAAAAACTGGTTAAACAAAGAAAGGACAGTGCAGCCATTTATAAAGAACAAGGCCGAAATGATTTGGCAGAACCTGAATTGGCCCAAGTGGAAGTGATCTCTCAATTTTTGCCTGTGCAAATGAGTGATGAAGATGTTAAAAATGCCGTGGCTGAAATTATTAAAACATTGGGCGCCACTTCCATGAAAGATATGGGAACTGTGATGGCGGAAGCTTCAAAACAATTGGCAGGCAAAACCGACGGAAAATCAATTTCCATGGCAATAAAACAATTATTGGGATAAAAAATAAATAAAGGCCTCGTGGCGCAACTGAATAGCGCACTGGATTTCGGCTCCAGCGGTTGTAGGTTTGAATCCTACCGGGGTCACGAATAAATCAACAAAAAGTTGAAAACAAAGCAAGCTAAAAAAAATAGCCATTGCTTTTGTTTTTTTAAGATTGCGGCGTTTTCTTTTGTTGATTTTCAAAGCGGATCTTTGTTAGGATCATCGCAGATAATCCTTCAGAAAATAAAGCTTGCTTTTGTTTTTAATTGAATTTTTTCTTTAGCAGCGATTGAATGTCTTTATTTGAACCATAAACCACCAAAATATCATCTTTTTCAAGAATAAGATCGGGAGAGGCAACGCCTTGAACTTTATGCACTTTATTGCTGTAGCCGATACTGCTTTTAACCTGTGAGCTTTTAATGGTGGTTAAAACCAAAAGATTGTGTTTTTTTCTAATTCCAGTTTCAGATATTTTTTGACCAATGTATTCAGGAGGAAGATTTATTTCCACAATACTAAAATCATCACTTAGTTCAAAAGAATCCACAACGCCGCTTAAACACAATTTTTTTGCCCAACGTTCAGCTGTTTCCTCCTCAGGATGCACAATTTCATCTACACCAATAGCTTTTAATACCTTTTCGTGCAACGGATTAATGGCACGGCTAATCAATCTTTTTACCTCCAAATTTTTAAACAATGCGGTTACCATTACGTTTGCGCCTTGATCTTCTCCAATGGCAACTACCACAACATCAGTATCTTTTAAAGGCAATCCGGATACCGTAAATTCATCGGTGGCGTCCATACAAATGGTATGTGAAACTTTTTCCTTAAGGGCATCAACTTTATTCATACGCGTATCAATGCCAATAACTTCATTGCCTTGTGAGGTTAATTTTTCAGCAAGGGAAGCGCCAAAATTTCCAAGTCCTACTATTAAATATTTCATCTGTTTAAATTTTACTTTTTGGTGGGAACAGATGCTGTTCGCCATTAATCATTCCTTTGTATATCAAAATTTTACAGGCTCGTTTCATCTGTTTAAATTTTACTTTTTGGTGGGAACAGATGCTGCCTGCCTGCCTTCGGCAGGTAAATTCGCCATTAATCATTCCTTTGTATATCAAAATTTTACAGGCTCGTTTCATTTTAAGCCTTTTTTAATTAATTGATGGTTATCTCTTCTGTTGGATAACGATAATTTTTATGTTTAATTTTTTTGATAACGGCTATTAAAATGGAAAGCATACTCACCCTTCCAATAAACATGATCAAAATAATTACAAACTTGCTTGCTGCGCTTAAATTTGCCGTGATGCCAATACTTAAACCAACGGTACTGTAAGCTGAAAAACATTCAAAAGCGATGCTTTTCAAATCCTTGTCACTATCAAAAATAGAAATTGCAATGATGCCTGCTCCTATAACCATCAACGACAGTGAAATAACGGCAAATGCACGTCGAACCGAAATGTCGGAAATTTCTCTTCTGTACACTTCAATTCTGGTTTTTCCTCTGGCCAAACTCCAAAAATTAAGGGTAGCTATGGCAAAAGTGCTTGTTTTTATACCGCCGCCTGTTGATGCCGGCGAAGCGCCAATCCACATTAAAAGAAAAATCAACATTATGGTGGAAAAATTTAAAGCAGTCATATCTACGGTGTTAAATCCGGCTGTTCTTGGCGTAGTTGCTCCAAATAATGCCGTAATAATCTTACCAAAACCAGTGTGAGGCGCAAGCGAATTGTTGTATTCGCTTATATAAATTAAAATGGTTCCAATAATTATTAATGTGAATGTGGTAATTAATGTAATTCTGCTATTTATGCTAAATACCCAAGGTTTATGTTGCTTTTTACTTTTTGAAAAATTCAGAAAATTAGTTACGATCCAGTATTTTAAATATTTTAGAATGTTTACCACAATCGGAAAACCAAGACCGCCAATTACAAGCAATAGAATGATATAGGATTGTAATGCATAATTAAATCTATATCCACTTTCATACAGGCTATTGGGCAGCGTAGAAAAACCGGCATTGCAAAAAGCAGATACCGAATGAAATACGGAGAAAAAAGCACGTTCAAAAAAAGTGGGAAGCAAATCATTATTTAGACTCGAGTAAATCAACAATCCACCTACGAGTTCAATTGAAAAGGTAATCAGCAGAATTTTTTTAAGGGTTGAAAATACATCCCCTAACTTTTGGGAATTTGTTAAATCACTTAAAACCAACTGATTTTCATAATTTGATCCGCCTTTAAAGAAGTAGCTGAAATAGCTGGCAAAAGTAAGTATGCCAAGGCCGCCCACTTGAATAAGAAGCAAAATAATTATTTGGCCAAACATGGTAAAAAAACTTCCGGTATCTACAACTATCAGTCCTGTAACACAAACGGCACTTGTAGAAGTGAACAAGGCATCCAGATATGAAATTTCTGTATAAGTTGCATTTGGCAACATTAATAAAAATGTCCCTATTAATATGATGCCAATAAAACTGGCGATAAATAACTGTGCCGGATTTAATAAAGTTCGTTTATAGTTTATTTTCTGTTCGGCAAATTCTCTTATGAATGTTAAAAGAATGGCAAGTTTCACCCAATTGTCATTATATAAAATTGTCATTTGACGATCCGCTTCCAATGATAAAAAATGGATAAAAATGACGAATAAGATGATAAATAAACTGGCGGCATCAAAAATAAAAACTTTGTCGTGAATATTTTTTTTCAAGGTAAGGTACCTTATCGCAGTTACAATAACTCCCATTATTAAGACAATAAAGTAATAGCCGTTAATTAACGTTTGGGTCGAATCGGATTGGTTATAGCCAAAGTCGGAAATTAAAACAATGAAGCCTATAAAGCTTAATAGGAAGGCAATTTTGAATAGAATTTTAAAATTGAAAATTTGCTTTAGTATACTAATCACTTATAGAGTTTTTGAATAATTTTAACGCACAAAAAACATACAAAATTAGAACAAATTAACCAATGTTTCTTTTTATTTTGTTTTTTGTTTATGTTGCTGTTAATCACTAGTGTTTTGGTTAGCCATAAATTGTGTTTTTGTTGGATTGAAAACACATAAAATTACAGAGTCTCAAAAGTTTCCCATGCTTGGAATTTCCCCATGAATAATAAAAATTCTTGGAACTTTACAATGAAAAGATTCAGGGATTATCCTATCGCCAATTTTTTAAGATCGCTGATGGTTTTAGTGGGATTTTTACTTTTAAAAACAAAACTTCCTGCCACAAAAGCGTCAACGCCGGCATTTGAAAGTTTTTCTATGTTTTCATCGGTTACGCCGCCATCAACTTCAATAAGTGCATTTGAACTGGAAAATTCAATTAACGATTTTAGCTGCTCCACTTTTTTGTAAGTATTTTCAATAAAACTTTGTCCGCCAAAACCCGGATTCACGCTCATAATCAGCACCAAATCCAAATCGGCGATAATATCTTCCAAAACTGCAATGGGCGTGTGCGGATTTAAAGAAACGCCGGCTTTCATTCCCAGCGCTTTTATGGCTTGCACAGTTCTGTGTAAATGTTTACAGGCTTCATAATGCACCGTTAAAATATCGGCGCCAACATTTTTAAAATTTTCAAGAAAACGATCCGGATCAACAATCATCAAATGCACATCCATCGTTTTTTTGGCGTGTTTTTTAATCGCTTTTATTACGGGCATTCCAAATGAAATGTTTGGAACAAAAACGCCGTCCATCACATCAATATGAAACCAGTCCGCTTCACTTTTGTTGATCATTTCAATATCGCGTTGTAAATTGCCAAAATCTGCGGCCAAAAGGGAAGGAGCAATAAATTTGTTCATTTTTTCGATTGTTGTTTGTGCAAAAATAGGATTTATAAAGTGAAAAAAGAAAAACGCTTCAAATTTTTGAAGCGTTTTTCTTTTTATTTAATCGAAATTAAAAAAAGAGCAACCAGTTTGTGCTCAAAGTATCTAAAAGCGCTTAATTAAAAAAAACAGCGGATTCTTAATATACAATACGCTTTTTATAAAGTTAAAACAGCCGTTTAAAAAAAACAGGCTGTTTTTAAGTCAGTTTTTTAAGCCCAAATTCAATTAACTTTAGGCACTCAAGGCACTCCAAACTTTAGGCACTGATGAGTTATAAAATGATTATCCCAAATATGTTTTTAAAATCTTGCTTCTTGAAGTATGTTTCAATCTTCTGATGGCTTTTTCTTTAATCTGGCGAACACGTTCGCGCGTTAAATCAAAAGTCTCGCCAATTTCTTCAAGTGTCATCGGGTGCGTATCGCCCAAACCGAAGTACAGTTGAACAACATCCGCTTCTCTTGGCGTTAAAGTTTCCAAAGCGCGTTCAATTTCTACTTTTAAAGATTCATGAAGCAACGCTTTATCCGGATTTGGAGATTCGCCTGTGTTCAATACATCATACAAGTTAGAATCTTCACCTTCAATTAAAGGCGCATCCATCGATACGTGACGGCCAGAATTTTTCATGGATTCTTTTACGTCATTAACCGTCATATCTAATTTCTTTGCAATTTCTTCGGCAGATGGCGGTCTTTCGTTTTCCTGCTCCAAAAATGCATACATTTTGTTAATTTTATTGATCGAGCCAATTTTGTTCAAAGGCAAACGCACAATACGCGATTGTTCCGCCAAAGCCTGTAAAATCGACTGGCGAATCCACCAAACGGCGTAAGAAATAAATTTGAATCCACGCGTTTCATCAAAACGTTTCGCCGCTTTAATCAATCCCAAGTTTCCTTCATTAATTAAATCGGGCAATGTCAATCCTTGATTTTGGTATTGTTTTGCCACCGAAACCACAAAACGCAAGTTGGCTTTTGTTAATTTTTCCAAGGCAGCTTGGTCTCCGGCTCTAATTTTCTGAGCCAATTCCACCTCTTGCTCGGCAGTAATCAAATCCACTTTTCCAATTTCCTGTAAGTACTTGTCTAATGATGCGGTTTCCCTGTTGGTAACCTGTTTCGTTATTTTAAGTTGTCTCATGTAATAGCTACTAATTTTTTTGTTAATATATAAGGTCTATAATATTATACGTTCAATTCTTAAAAATGTTACAAAATAAATCACAAAACAATTTTTTTAGTGCTAAAAACAAATAATAAAATTGGGTGTTTTTGGAAGTTTCCCGCCGGCTGGCGGGTCGGGCTTTCCGCTATAATCTTTTTTACTTCGCCAAAAAGGCGAAGAAAAAAAGTATTTCCGCTTCAATCCCTAACTCAAGTTGAATTACGAATTAAAACTTGAAACATTAATCTTGAAACTATTTCCCTTTCCCTTTTTCAAACAACTTCTGATAATAAAAAGCAGGCAATAAAATAAACACAAACAAAGGCTGAATTAAAAATCTTCGAACGTAAAATGTCAACAAATAATTTTGTGTCACATTAAATTTTAACAGGACAAAAAGCAGCAAACTCAATGCCAAAAAAGCAAAAACATAAAATTTTATCGAAAAATAAAGCGATTTTACATCATCAAAAACCAAATAAATAATGGCCAAAGAAATTAGTGAATTTAAAGCATATCTGTAAAAAATGTTCAAAAAATAAGCACCGAAATCAAGTTCGGGAATGGAAGCGTTTAAATAATCGTGCTTAAAATAATCCAAAAGCGGATCGTAAAAATATGGCTGCACCACTGCGCGAATTAAAATCAGCATCAGAAAAAGCGCAATAATTAAAAGTATCCGAACCGATTTTCTCATTTTCTTAGTTTTGAAAATTTCTGAATCCACACAAACCAAAGCAAAAAGGTAATTCCGTAAATAATGGAAGGAAACACAATTTCATGCAACACATTTTGGTATTGCGGATATTTATGCAACGCCACAGAAATTACGGCAATCCGAAGAATGTTTGTGAAATAAATAAGCAAACTGCCAAACAAAATATACAAAACAGTCGTTTTAAATTTCCCTGCAAACGCAACGATAAAAGCAATAAATAAAATAATGATGCTAATGGCATTGCAGCCTTCCACGATAAAAGCCGTGAATTTGCCGTTTACAAATAATTTCACGGCAAGCGTTTCGGTATCTTGTTCTATTTCGGTTGGATAGCCAAAAACATTTAACAAATAGTTGGTTTGCTTGGCAACAGTTTTGGTGATTGGTGCACAAGCGAACGGCGGAGTTTCATTTTGTGTTTTATCTAAATAATAGGAATAACCCAAAAACAACAGCAAATACGTACCAAAAAATTTAATTAAAAATAATACGACCGTTTTATTGCCTTTCACAAAAAAAGAATTTTAATTTTGCATAAAATTACAAATTAATATGAATATTCCTCAATTAAAAGAATCGGTAACCGCCATTGCAGATAGCAACCAATCGGTTTCGGAAAAGCGGCAGGCGATTTGCGATTATTTAAAACAAGAAATTGACTATTGCCATTGGGTGGGTTTTTATTTTAAAAACGGCGATAAAGCGGAATTAAAATTGGCCGAATTTGCCGGTGAACCAACCGAACACACCATTATTCCTTTCGGCAAAGGCATTTGCGGACAAGTGGCCATCAGCAATAAAAATTTCGTGGTTCCTGATGTAAACGCGCAAGACAATTATATTTCCTGCGGATTTAAAGTGAAAAGCGAAATTGTGATTCCCATTTTTGTGGATGGAGAAAATGTGGGACAAATCGACATTGATTCTCACATCACAAATCCTTTTTCTGAAGCCGATGAACTTTTGCTGGAATTTGTGTGCGAAAAAGTGGCGGAATTAAAATAAATAACTCCAATAAATATATTTTTTCAATGTTAAAAAAATCTCCAAAACACCCTTTCAAAAAAAAGCGTTTATTCGATAAAATTTCTTTTCTTAATAAACTTTTTGGAAAAAATTACCCGAAGAGCACTTCCCTGAACTATAACGAAATGGTCTCAAATTTTGAGCAAAAAATTAAAAATAATTAATCAAATTTTATGATTAATTTGTGTTGTTTAGCCTGTTGATAATTAGTAGCTTTGCCGAACATCAACAAAGAAAACTTATGGGCAATATAAAAAAAGCAAAATCGGCACTGATTTCAGTTTTTCACAAAGACGGTTTGGCTCCAATCATACAAAAGTTAAACGACCTTAATATTACAATTTATTCTACGGGAGGTACTGAAAAATTCATTAAAGAGTTGGGCGTTAATGCAATACCTGTGGAAGAATTGACTTCTTATCCTTCAATTTTAGGAGGAAGGGTTAAAACATTGCATCCAAAAGTTTTCGGAGGAATTTTATCAAGAAGGGATAATGAAACTGATATTTCGCAGTTGGAGCTCTATAAAATTCCCGAAATTGACATTGTAATTGTGGATTTGTATCCGTTTGAAAAAACCGTTGCAAGCAAGGTTCCAGAACAAGAAATTATTGAAAAAATTGATATAGGCGGAATTTCATTAATTAGGGCTGCGGCAAAAAATTTCAATGATGTAATTTGTGTCTCATCAATTAATCAATACGATGAATTTTTAGAAATATTGACTTCCGGAAATGGCGAAATATCGTTGGCGCAACGCAAAAGTTTTGCGGCAAAGGCATTTGCGGTTTCCAGTCATTACGACAGTGCAATTTTCAATTATTTGAATGAAGGTGAATTGGCATTCCGACAAAGTTATGACCAAGTTTCCGTTTTGCGTTACGGCGAAAATCCGCACCAAAAAGGTTATTTTTTTGGAAATCTGGAGGAACTTTTCGACATACTTCACGGAAAAGAACTTTCCTATAACAATTTATTGGATGTTGATGCGGCCATCAATTTAATGGACGAGTTTAAAAATGATGCACCAACTTTTGCCATTTTAAAACACAACAATGCTTGCGGCGTAGCGCAAAGAGCAACTTTAAAACAAGCTTATTTGGATGCGTTGGCTGCCGACCCAACTTCTGCGTTTGGCGGGGTATTAATTTCAAATAAAGTGATTGATTTAGACACTGCCGAAGAAATTCACCAACTTTTTTGTGAAGTTGTGATTGCGCCTGGCTACAGTAAAGAGGCTTTGGAACTTCTAAAAGGCAAGAAAAACAGAATTATTTTAGTTCAAAAGGATATTGAATTGCCGAACACGCAATACAGAACGGCATTAAACGGCGTTCTTTTTCAAGACAAAAACAACAAAACCGATTCGATTGACGTTGTAGCCTTTGTGACGTTGGAAAAACCAACAGACAGAGAACTGGAAGATTTACTTTTCGCCTCAAAAATTTGTAAACATACCAAGTCAAACACCATTGTATTTGCCAAAAACAAACAACTTTTTGCCAGCGGAACCGGACAAACAAGCCGTGTAGATGCTTTAGAACAAGCGATTGTAAAAGCCAAACATTTCAATTTTGATTTAAATGGCGCGGTGATGGCGAGCGATGCGTTTTTCCCGTTTCCAGATTGTGTGGAAATAGCTGACAAAGCAGGAATTACAGCGGTAATTCAGCCTGGAGGTTCAATTAAAGACCAATTGTCAATCGATTATTGCAATGAACATAAAATGTCGATGATATTTACGGGCACACGTCATTTCAAACACTAATTTAAGTAACTTTGCAACATTTCAAATTTAATAAACAATAAAAAATATGGGTTTTTTCGACTTTATGACCGAGGACATTGCAATTGATTTAGGCACTGCCAATACACTTATTATTCATGAGGGTAAAGTGGTTGTGGATGAACCTTCGATAGTTGCAAGAGACAGAAGCAGTGGGAAAATTATTGCAACCGGTAAAAAAGCCAGTTTAATGCAAGGGAAAACTCATGAAAACATTAAAACAATCCGTCCGTTAAAAGATGGCGTAATTGCCGACTTCGAAGCTTCTGAACAAATGATAAAAGAGTTTATCAGAAGCATTCCCAGCATCAAAAAGCGATTTTTCACCCCGTCATTGCGTATGGTGATTTGTATTCCTTCAGGAATTACCCAAGTTGAAAAACGTGCCGTAATTGATTCTTCGGAACATATGAATGCCAAAGAAATATATTTAATTCATGAGCCAATGGCCGCAGCTATTGGTATTGGCATTGACATTATGCAGCCTAAAGGAAATATGATTATTGACATAGGCGGCGGAACAACTGAAATTGCCGTAATTGCTTTGGGAGGTATTGTTTGCGATAAATCTATTAAAGTTGCCGGAGACGTTTTTACCAACGACATTGCCTATTATATGAGAACGCAGCATAATTTATATGTTGGAGAACGCACCGCCGAAAATATAAAAATTCAAGTTGGCGCCGCTACGGAAGATTTAGAAGTTCCGCCAGAAGATATGCTTGTTCAGGGACGCGATTTATTGAGCGGTAAACCAAAACAAGTTCAGGTTTCATATAGAGAAATTTCTAAAGCATTGGATAAATCCATTTTACGAATTGAAGATGCCGTTATGGAAACGCTTTCAAAAACTCCGCCTGAATTGGCAGCCGACATTTACAATACCGGAATTTATTTAGCCGGTGGCGGCTCTATGCTTCGCGGGTTAGACAAACGTTTATCAAGAAAAACAGATTTGCCCGTGTACATTGCTGAAGACCCTTTAAGAGCCGTAGTTAGGGGCACAGGAATTGCGTTAAAAGATCTGGAAAAATTTAAGAATGTATTAATGAAATAGGTTAATTTTCTATTGTTTATATGCGGCGAATCATTTATTTAATTAAAAAATTCAGATATTTTCTGCTGTTTATAATTTTAGAGATTTTAGCTTTTATTATTATAATTCAAGACCATTCTTACCATCAAAGTAAATTTGTGAATTCCGCCAATTTCTTTACCGGAGGTCTTTATGATAAAGCAAATTCCATAAATGAATTTTTTCATTTAAGAAAAGACAACCAGCTTTTGAGCGAAGAAAATGCACGTTTAAAAAACCTGTTGGAGAAAAGAGAAAACACCTATGCCATAGATAGTTTCACCGTCATTGACACTTCTCAATATTTTCAAAAATATGATTATTCTGTTGCGAAAATCATCAATAATAATTATACCAAAAGAAACAATTTTATAACGCTGAATAAAGGCGCTAAACATGGCTTAACGCCAGATTTGGGAGTTGTAAACAGCAAAGGAATAATAGGAGTCATTAAAAATGTATCCACAAATTACGCTACGGTACTTTCAATTTTAAACAGTAATTCAAATATCAATGTGCGCCTGAAAAATAGCAATCATTTCGGAACCTTGGTTTGGGACGGAAAAGATTACAACATAACCCAGGTTATTGACATTCCAAGACAAGCGGTGGTTAAAGCGGGAGATACCATTGTAACCGGAGGTAAATCAGCAATTTTTCCTGAAGGAATTGAGGTTGGTGTGGTAAAAGATTTTAGGTATGCACAGAACAAATATCAGATTATCAATATCTTGTTATTTAATGATATGAGTGCAATTGGTGAAGTTCAAATTGTTAAAAATCTTCATAAAGACGAACAAGTTACCCTTGAACAAAGTGTTGTAAATGAATAATTTAGTACTAAATAATACGATTCGTTTTATAGCCCTGTTATTTTTACAGGTTTTGATATTTAACCATATGAACATATTCGGGAACATCAATCCGATGGTTTATATCACCTGGGTATTTTTATTCCCTGTTCGAAAAAAGAGAAGTCTATTATTGATATTAAGTTTTTTATTGGGTATTTCAATAGATTTTTTCTCAGATTCGGGAGGAATTAATGCTTTTGCCATTACGTTTATTGCCTATTTCCGACTTCCTATATTAATGGCTATCCTTAGAAAACCGGATATTGATTATGGGCAATTCAATTTAAGAACCATTTCAACCAGCAAAGCATTTTTATTTATTGCTACCTTAACCCTAATTCACCATTTCATTGTTTTTGGACTGGAATATTTTAGTTTTGGCGCAATTTTGAACATTATTTCCAATACCATTTTAACAAGTATTTTTACAATACTTATTTGTACCTTGGGAATTGTACTGTTTACAAAAAAGAAATAGATGAAGAGGACTGGCTTATTATCTTTTTTAATTATTTTCGTCGGAATCCTATATATTGCGAGGTTATTTTATTTGCAGATATTAAGCAATTCATTTAACACCGGAACACTTAATAATTCTGCCGTAAAAGCTATGTACGACTATCCGGAAAGAGGTTATATATTCGACAGAAATGGGGTTTTGTTGGTTGCCAATCAATTGTCTTATGATGTGATGGTTGTTCCGGGAGAAGTTAAATCTATGGATACCATTGCGTTTTGTAACCTTCTTAAAATCACCAAAGAAGAATTTATTGAAAAAATTGCTAAGGCGGCAAACTATTCCCATAGAATTCCCTCTACATTTTTAGCGCAAGTTTCAAAAGACGATTTCGCATCGTTGCAGGAAGTATTGTATAAGTTCAAGGGATTTTATATTCAAAAACGTTCGTTAAGGCAATACCCAAATAATTCTGCCGCAAATGTGCTTGGCTATATTAGTGAGGTAAATGAAGCGATGATCAGTACCAATTCTAATTACCATTTGGGTGAATTAATTGGAACTGCCGGATTGGAAAAAACTTATGAGGAAATTTTAAGAGGAATTAAAGGCGTAAAATTTATTCAGCGCGATCGTTTTAACAGGGAAATAGGTTCCTTTAAAAACGGAATATATGATACCCTGCCGGTTTCCGGAAATGACATTACGTTGACCATAGATGCGGTACTGCAGCAATATGGAGAAGCTTTAATGATCAATAAACGAGGAGGAATAGTGGCGATAGAACCTTCAACAGGGGAAATTTTGGCAATGGTTTCCATGCCAACTTATGACCCAAATTTAATGGTTGGAAGAGACCGTTCAAAAAATTTCACAAAACTTTATCTCGACAGTATTAACAAACCTTTGTTGGATCGGGGTTTGCAGGCGCAATATCCGCCAGGTTCGCCGTTTAAAGTTATTTCGGCCTTGGTTGCTTTGCAGGAAAATGTTCTTACAACATCATCTTCCATTCAGTGTTTTGGAGGTTATAAATATGGATCGGGTAAAAGTTCTTTTATGCGATGCCATTGCGAAACCAATGGCAGTCCTGTTAATTTAAATACAGCAATTTACCGTTCCTGCAACAGTTATTTTGCGACTGCTTACAGAAGGGTTATAGACAAATATCCAACCCCAACTGAAGGCGTAAATGTTTGGAGCAAACATGCGAAAAGTTTTGGTTTGGGAAATTATTTGGACAATGATTTGTCAGTTGGCCAAAAAGGAAATATTCCGGATGGAAATTTGTACAATAAAATATATCCTAACGGACGCTGGAGGTCCACTGCAACAATTTCTAATTCAATTGGGCAAGGTGAGGTGTTAACCACCCCAATTCAGTTGGCAAATATGACTGCCGCAATTGCAAATGAAGGATTTTATTATGTTCCCCATATTGCAAAAAAAATAAAGGGGAAAGCTTTGGATAAAAAATTTACCACACCCGTTTATACAACCATTGATAAAAAGAATTTTAAGCCTGTAATTGAAGGTTTATTTGATGTTTTTGACAATCCTCGAGGCACCGCAAGAGGATCTATGGTGGAAGGCATCCAAATTTGTGGCAAAACTGGAACATCCGAAAACCCACATGGGCAAGACCACTCTATATTTATTGCTTTTGCCCCAAAAGACAATCCGAAAATTGCCATTGCAGTTTTTGTTGAAAATGGCTATTGGGGAGCCAGATGGGCAGGGCCAATTGCAACGTTAATGATTGAAAAATATTTAAACGGTAAAACTTCAAGGCCGTTGGTGGAAGAAAGAATGTTTGAAGGAAGCATTCAGGAGGAATATGACAAACAGTATCAAGAACTATTAAGAGGTGCGAAGTAGAAAAGACAATATATTTCACGGAATTGATTGGATTTTGGTCCTGTTTTATTTCGTTTTTATCTTTTTAGGATGGATTAATATCTATGCTGCAACAATTAGCGAAACTCAATTTGATTTATTGAATTTTTCAACTGAGTATGGAAAACAGCTTATATGGATAGGACTCAGTTTTCCCATTATCTTGCTAATTTTAATGTTTGAAGCCAAATTTTACGAAAAATACGCATCTATTATTTACGTAAGTTTTCTGGCGCTGCTCGCAGGACTTTTTGTTTTGGGCAAAAATATTAACGGATCAACCTCTTGGTACGCAATTGGAAACTTTAGCCTTCAGCCTTCGGAATTTGCAAAAGCGGCAACAGCATTGGCGATAGCCAAAATGGTGGGTGATAAACAGTTTAATTTAAAAAAGGTCAGCGTTCAGGTACAAGCATTGCTGGTCTTAATTTTCCCGGCATTTCTGATTATTTTGCAGCCTGATCCTGGTTCAGCACTTGTTTATAGTGCCTTTATTTTTGTATTGTACAGAGAGGGATTGCCTATTCATTACATTACAGTCGGATTTATTGCCTTATTTCTTTTTGTAATTACGCTGTTTTTAGGTTATTCCGTTACCCTTATAAGTTCCTTGGTATTGTTTGTTGGTATTGTTCTATTTTTTGTTTTTTACAGATTAAGGGCTTTTAAAAAAGGATGGATTAAAATATTGGGCATTTACCTTATTTCAGCATTGTTTATTTTTAGTGTTGATTTCGTTTTTAATCAGGTATTTGAACAACATCACCGAGATAGATTTAACATTATCCTTGGCAAAACGGTTGATATGAAAGGTGTAGGGTACAACACAAACCAATCGGTTACCACAATTGCTTCCGGAGGTTTTTTTGGCAAGGGATTTTTAGATGGCGAACGAACCCAGGGTGATTTTGTGCCGGAACAGAATACAGATTATATATTTACCACAGTTGGTGAAGAATGGGGGTTTCTGGGCAGCGCATTTGTAATACTGCTGTTTATAGCCTTTTTATTAAGAATAATCAGTAAGGCTGAGCAACAAAAATCTAAATTCAGCAGAATTTACGGCTACAGCATTGCTGCTATATTCTTTATGCATTTCCTTATAAATATAGGAATGGTAATTGGGCTGGTACCAACTATTGGAATTCCGTTGCCGTTTTTTAGTTACGGTGGATCTGCACTTTGGGGATTTACGATATTGCTGTTTATATTTATCAGGCTTGATGCCAACAAAACTTATGAGTGGTAGGTATTTTCTATAAAAAACTCAAATTATCCCAAATAAAAAAGCATCCATATTGTGGATGCTTTTTTAAATTGTAGATTAAAAATTTTATAAAGCAGCTACGTGCTTAGCCAATTTAGATTTTAAGTTACCCGCTTTATTTTTGTGGATAACATTCTTCTTAGCTAATTTATCTAGCATTGACACTACTTTTGGAAATAACGCTACAGCTTCTTCCTTTTCGGTCGCAGCACGTAAGTTTCTAACAGCATTACGAGTTGTTTTATGCTGATATTTATTTCTTAATTGCTTAGCGCGATTGCTTCTGATTCTCTTTAATGCTGACTTGTGATTTGCCATTTTTATTTTTTTTAACTTTTTTGTAGTCCGTAGGGGAATCGAACCCCTGTTACCAGGATGAAAACCTGGCGTCCTAACCCCTAGACGAACGGACCATTATGTAATTATTGACGATTCTATTTTGTCAATGCGGATGCAAAAATACAACTATTTTTAATACTGCAAAATATTTCTTCAGAAAATTAATAAGCTTTTGCAAATAATACTCTTTGAGTCGATTTTTCCCCAGTAAACAGGCACTTTCCTGCCTCAATTTTATTATTTAAAGGAATGCATCTAATCGTTGCTTTTGTTAAATCTTTAATTTTTTCTTCGGTTTCAGACGTGCCATCCCAATGTGCAGAAATAAATCCGCCTTTGGTATTTAGCACTTCTTTAAATTCCTCAAATGAATTAACTTCTGTAATATGTGTCTGTCTAAATTGAAGCGCTTTTTGATATAAATTATCCTGAATTTCTTTCAGTGTTTTTTCAACATATTCAACAACAGTATTTTGGGAAATATTTTGTTTTTCAAGGGTATCTCTCCTGGCAATTTCCAATGTGCCGTTTTCTAAATCTTTCGGGCCCATCGCAATTCTTAAAGGAACGCCTTTCAGTTCATATTCCGCAAATTTCCAACCTGGTTTATAGGCCGTTCTGTCGTCATATTTTACTGAAATTCCCTTTTGGCGCAATTCGGCAACAATTTCATTAATTCTGACAGAAATGGCGTCTAATTGCTCGTCTGTTTTATGAATTGGAATAATTACGACTTGAATTGGCGCAAGGTTTGGAGGAAGTACCAAGCCTAAGTCATCAGAATGTGTCATAATTAAAGCGCCTATCAAACGTGTGGAAACGCCCCAAGATGTAGCCCAAACGTATTCTTGTTTTCCTTCTTTTGAAGTAAATTTCACCTCAAATGCTTTGGCAAAATTTTGTCCTAAAAAGTGAGATGTTCCTGCTTGCAATGCTTTTCCGTCTTGCATTAATCCTTCAATGCAATAGGTTTCCAAAGCGCCGGCAAATCGTTCACTTTCTGTTTTTAAACCTTTTATCACTGGCATTGCCATAAAATTCTCGGCAAAATTGGCATAAACATCTAACATCAATTTTGCTTCCTGAATCGCTTCTGTTTCCAAAGCGTGTGCAGTATGGCCTTCTTGCCATAAAAACTCCGAAGTACGCAAAAATAAACGGGTGCGCATTTCCCAGCGAACCACATTCGCCCATTGGTTAATTAATAGCGGCAAATCGCGGTAAGATTGAATCCATCCTTTAAAAGTGCTCCAAATAATGGCTTCGCTTGTTGGTCGAACAATCAATTCCTCTTCCAATTTTGCATTTGGGTCAACCATCAATTTTCCTGGCTTGTCAGGATCGTTTTTTAATCGATAATGTGTTACAACGGCACATTCTTTGGCAAATCCTTCAGCATTCTTTTCTTCGGCCTCAAACATACTTTTAGGGACAAAAAGCGGAAAGTAAGCATTTTCGTGGCCAGTTTCTTTAAACATTCTATCCAGCGCTGCCTGCATTTTTTCCCAAATTGCATAACCGTAGGGCTTAATGACCATGCAGCCTCTAACCGCTGAGTTTTCTGCTAAATTTGCCTTAACCACAAGCTCATTATACCATTTGGAATAATCGGTTTCTCTCTTTGTTAAATTCTTGCTCATATTCAAAAGTTTGGCATAAATGTTGCGCCTATTTTAATGAAAATTATTAATTTCGACAAAATTAGTTTTTTTTAAATAGTTCAACAATAAAAACCGCAACTGATTATGAAAGCTTCAGAAATAATTAACCAAAAATACTTGCAAATTGGCCTTTTAATGGTGCTTTTTGTCAGTCTAAATTCTTGTGGAACCTACCAAAGTGCTTACAATGGTGACACTGACGGCATTTATGCTGCAAATAATCAAACCAGAAATGAAGTGGTAATTGTTGAAAATCAATCTAATTTTGATCAAAATTATTTTTCTCGACAACTGGAAGATTTACAAAATCTAAAAAAAGAGGATACGTTTACGGAGATTGATGATTATTATTATGATGATGCTACAGTTCAGGATGATGAATTGTACACAAATTATAATGAACCTTGGGGTTATGATGGTGATGTTGTAATCAACATCAACAGCGGTTACGGCTATATGAGTCCGAGTTATTACTGGTACAATCCATTTTACGAACCATATTACAATTATTACCCATATTATTACAATCCTTGGCAATTCAATTATTACAATCCTTATTATTCTTATGGATACAGCCCATATTATTACGGATATTATGGAAATTATTACAGTCCTTATCGTCCTTATTACTATAATTATTCCAACTATTATGACAGGTATGAAAGTTATGGAAAAAGAACAAGCCGAAATACTGGAATTAGGTCATATGACAACACAAATTCATCAACCTTAAGCAGAAGAAGTTCAGAAACCAATACAATCAGAAGAAATGTTAACACGGCAGCCAGAAGAGCTACGGATGGAAATTTAAACAGAAACAACAATATTAACAGAAATAATAATATTAACAGACAGCCTTCAAGATCAAACAATACAATACAAAGAAGTTCAAATTCTAATCAACGTTCTTCCTCAATCAGAAGAAATTCAGCTTATAATTTTTCACCAGATAATATGAGGTATTATTCCAATGAGCGCGCATCATCGAATAACAGGAACCCAAATTCAGTGATTCGGGTAAATCCAAACAATTATGGCAATCAGAATTCGAATGCCAGTTCAAATAACGTAAGAAGGGAAAGTAACACAAACACTGTTAGAAGAGAGAATAATATGAATACCAACAACGATTCATACAATACAAGAAGTTCTGGAAATGAAAATTCTTCTGCAAACAGAAGCTCAAATACCGAAAGCCGAAGCAGTTCATCCCAATCATCTTCTTCAAGTTCATCTTCAAGAAGCAATTCAAGAAGGAATAATTAAAAATATTTAGGTTTAATAAATTCGAAAAAGTATGAAAAAATTTTATTTTGCGGCAACATTGCTTTGCTTTGGTTATATTTTAAATGCGCAAACGTTAGGGTATAATGATGTTGGTGTATTATTTTCTAAAGAAAATATAAATGGTACCGCTCGTTATAATGCGATGAGCGGCGCTTTTGGCGCTTTGGGCGGCGATTTGTCTGCCATGGAAATAAATCCTGCCGGTGCGGCTGTGTTTTTGAAAAGTGAATTTGCCCTTTCATTAAACAACCGAAACACCAAAACAATGGCTGGTTTTTATGGAAATAACACCCAATTTGAAAATGATTTCACAAATTTATCGCAAGCAGGCGGTGTATTTGTTTTTAGGGGTTATGGCAATAACAGTGAATGGAGCAATATTGCATTAGGGTTTAACTACAGCATTGCCAACGATTTTGAAAACTTATGGATTGCTGAAGGAAACAGCGGTTATTCGCCATTAACAGATTTTTACGACCCTGAAGTTATTTATTTAAATGCTGAAAATCAGTATTTTGAGAATTTTACGGATGGTAAAAACAATAAATATTCATTTACGTTTGCCGCACAACACAATGATAACTTGTATATAGGTGCTGCCGTAAATATCTATGATGTTGAATATTTCCAACGTACATTAACAGAAGAATACAATAACGACGGAGAAGGAAATACCTTGGATGTGTCCTCGAAACAAGAATTATTAACGTATGGCGATGGGGTTTCATTTAATTTTGGCGCAATTTTAAAGCCTAATGAAAATATACGTCTGGGGTTGGCATATCAATCACCGGTTTGGTACAGCCTTTCTGAAGATTTTTTGGAATATGATGAGGATGTCTATAAAAACGATGTGCTATTTACCAATGAATATTCGGGTTTAAATGCATTTGATTATAAGTTAAGAACACCTAGCAAATTAACCGGAAGTTTGGCTTATATTTTTAACGATAACGGACTAATAAGTGTTGATTATAGCTATAAAAATTACAGCAACATCAAATTAAGCAACGCTGATTTTATTGAGGAAAATCAGGCTTTTGATACCGATTTGGAAAGTGTGGGCGAGTTGCGAATAGGAACAGAATGGCGATTTGATAATTTTTCTGTAAGAGGTGGCTATCATTTTGAAAACAGTCCGTATAAAAATTCTGTAAGTTCCGACAATTTAGAAGGATTTTCGTTAGGTGCCGGCTATAAATTCAGAGGCGGAAAATTGGATTTTGCCTACCAAAAATCGACCAATACCGCCCCTTATAATTTTTATCCGCAAAGCAATCAGGTAGATGCCGCGGAGCTGGATTTTGATCATTCAACATTTACCGCAACGCTGACGTTGAGCCTTTAAACAGCATCATAAAAAGCAATAAAAACGTCTCAGCCATGAGGCGTTTTTTTATTCTTAACCAAGTATATGAATTATGTTTTATGTATTTTTGCACAAACTATTAAAAAAATGAAAAACAGCAATCTTAAAATAGAAATAACAAATATACCGACGATAATAAAATTTACTTCAAGCGATATATTGGCAAGCGGAAGTCACCAATACAATAATATTGATGAAGCTAAAAATTCACCATTGGCACAGCAATTATTTCATTTGCCATTTGTAAAACGCGTCTATATTTCTGCAAATTTTATTGCGCTTGAAAGATTTTCAATTGTGGAATGGAGCGATGTGCAGGATGAAGTGAAAGAGGAAATTGAAAAATACCTGAACGCAGGCGGAGTGGTGGTTTCAGAAGAAAAGGCAGTGAAAAAAATTCCGGTTGAAGTGTATGCGGAATCAACGCCAAATCCTTCAGTATTAAAGTTTGTCACCAACTTAAAATTGGTGGATAACGATTTGGAATTCAAAAACTTGGAGGAAGCTAAAAATGCGCCTTTGGCTGTTGAATTATTCAATTTTCCCTTTGTAAAAGAAATATTTATTTCAGAAAATTATGTGTCAATCACCAAAAATGACACTGTTGAGTGGAATGAAATAACCGTTGAAATAAGAAGTTTTATCAGACAGTTTATTGCCGACGGAAAAACAATTGCTTTGGCTACCGAAGTTCCACAAAAAGTTTCAGAAGTTTATATGCCTGATATAGAACTTGATGATGTTTCCAAACAAATTATTGACATTTTAGAAGAATATATAAAACCTGCTGTTGCTGCAGATGGCGGTAACATTATGTTTCGATCTTATGTGGAATCTTCAAAAACAGTAAACGTTATATTGCAGGGCGCGTGCAGCGGTTGTCCATCATCAACAATTACCTTAAAAAACGGAATTGAAAATATGTTGAAGCAACTTATTCCCGGAAAAATTAACGAGGTTGTGGCGGTTAACTCCTAATTGGCTATGGCAGAAAAAGTTACTCCGTACAAAGATTCAGATCTCAGCAAAAAAGAGCAGGTCACCAAAATGTTTGATACCATTTCCAATGAATATGACGGTTTAAATCGTGTTATTTCTTTTGGAATTGATGTAAAATGGCGCAATAAAGTTGTTGACATTGTTGGAGAAACAAATCCGGATTCAGTTTTAGACATTGCCACAGGAACAGGCGATTTGGCCATTAATTTAGCCAAAACAAAAGCTTCCAAAATTGTTGGTTTGGATATTTCTGACGGAATGCTTGAAGTAGGCCGAAAAAAGATTAAAAATCTTCATCTAAACAATACCATTGAAATGTTGCTTGCTGATTCTGAAAATATGCCTTTTGAAGACAATTCATTTGATGCCATAACAGTTGCTTTTGGCGTTCGGAATTTTGAAAACCTTGAAAAAGGATTGGCTGAAATATACAGAGTTTTAAATAAAGGCGGCATTTTTGTGGTTTTGGAAACATCAATACCAACCAAAACGCCTTTCAAACAAGGTTATCAGTTTTATGCCAAAAACATTCTGCCATTGATAGGAAAATTGTTCTCAAAAGATAAAGTTGCCTATCAATATTTATCGGATTCTGCAGCTTCCTTTCCGTACGGACAGGCTTTCAACAATATTTTGCATAAAATTGGGTTTATAGGTATAGAAAATAAACCGCAAACGTTTGGTGTTGCTTCAATTTATATTGCAAAAAAATAATTTATGAAACGAGCCATAACAAATTTTGATACAAACAGAAATGATTAATGGCGAACCTTCCTGCCGGCAGGCTGCATCTGTACCAATAAAAAAATAAAATTTAAACAGATGAAAAAAGTATTTGTTGTGATTTTTTTGGTCATCTTTTCAATAAATAATTTGAAGGCCCAAAAAAGAGATATTGTGCAATACCGGCAAAATTGGGACAAACAGCGAATATTTTGGGGATATTTTTTAGGGTTAAATAAAAAGGATTATAAAATATCGTACAAAATAAATGATGTTTTTATTGTTTCAACCCCAAGTATCGGTTTTGAAGTTGGACTTATTGGCGATTTGCGTTTGCACAATAATATTAGTTTGCGATTAGAACCTGGACTGTCAAGCAATACAAAAGAATTGGCGTTTACCCATATTTATGGAGGCCCAAAAGACAGCATCAGAGAAGTGAATTCAACCTATTTTAGAGTTCCTTTATTGCTGAAATTTAACACGAACAGGTTAGATAATATGCGGCCTTATGCCATTGCCGGTGTTTCTTATGATTATAATTTTTCCAGCAATCAGGACAATCCAGATGACAATTCCGATGGTGAATTCAGAACTAAAAAGAATAATTTTTCCTATGAACTGGGTATAGGCGTAGATTTATATTTGCCTTACTTTATTTTTTCACCTTCCATTAGAGGCGTTTTTGCCATAAATGACGAGTTGGTCAGGGACAATAATCCCAATAGTCAGTGGACCGGGCCAGTTGATTATTTTGGAACAAGGGGCGTTTTTATCAAATTGGCTTTTCATTAAACCATTAAGTCAATCGCTTAAATTCACTTAATAAAATAGCCGTAGCCGTTGCTGCATTTAAACTTTCGGTCTGCTTTAAGGCGCCAAACCTTGGTATTGAAATGGTTTTTGATATCAATTTTAAAATTGATTCCCGAATGCCGTTTGCTTCATTTCCCATAACCAGCACCGCACTATCGGGCAAATTACTTTTATATACATTTTCTCCGTCCATCACCGCGGCATATTTTGGCAAAGGGGAATTTTGTAAATAAGTTTCCAAATCCGTATAAATTAACGATACTCTGGCCAAAGAACCCATAGAGGACTGCACCACTTTTTGGTTGTAGCAATCAACCGTGTTGGTTGAGCAAATCAATTGATCCACCCCAAACCAATCACACAATCTAATAATCGCGCCTAAATTTCCCGGGTCATTAATTTCATCCAAAGCAACAATTAAACCCGATTTTATGGAAGGCGTTGTTGAAGGAATCTTAAAAAGCGCCAAAACATTGTTAGGTGTCACCAGCGTGCTTATTTTTTTTAATTCGATTTCAGAAATTTCAGTAACTTTCTTTAAATTTTTATAAATGGTATTGTCAACACAAAATAACTGTTCCAATTCAAAATTTGAATTTAAAAATTCAGCCACAATTTTAGTGCCTTCAGCAACAAATAAATGATATGCGGTTCGGTACTTTTTTTGATTTAGGCTCGTTATTGTTTTTAATTGATTTTTGCTTAAACTCATTAATTTATTTTTAAAAAATAGTAATTTTTTAAACCGTTGAAAAGTTATACTTTTGAAACAAATTTAAACGCTTATTTATTGAAAACCAATTTTAAAATATTATTAATTTTCGCAGGTATAATTTTTGGTTTTTCATCGTGTAATTCAGTGAAGTATGTTGCTGAAAATGAATTTTTGCTTGTAAAAAACAAAGTTATTGTTAACGATAAAAAAAATGTTAGCGACGAAATAAACGATTATATTGTACAACGTCCCAATACATTGGTTCTTGGCGTTGCCTTGCCGCTGCATTTTTATAATTTAGGAAACAAAAATTTTGAAGCCGATTTTGACGTTTGGAAATTAGACAATCCGGGCTGGTATAATTTTACAACCGGTGTATTTTCTGAAAAACAAACGCGCGGTGTTCGAAATTTTAAATATAAAATGCATCAGTGGATACTAAAAAATGGCGAACCTCCCGTTATTTTCGATTCAAAAAAAGCCTCCCAAACGGTTAAGAACTTTACGCAACATTATTACAATGAAGGTTATTTTAATGCTAAGGCAGAATTTGAAGAGCATCCTTTGAAAAACAAGAAAATTGCCATTGATTATAAGGTAATCACAGACAAGCCCAATCATTTAGACAGCATTACAACCAACATACAATCGGCAGTTTTAGACTCTATTTATGAGATTCATAAAGCAAAATCCTTTATTAAAGAGGGAAACCAATTTAGACTTTCATCATTTGTTAATGAGCAAAACAGGTTAACCAATTTATATAGAAATTCAGGAGTTTACCGGTTTTATAAAAATGCAATCACATTTGAAGTTGATACTTCAGCCACCGATTATAAATCGGATGTTGTGCTGCTTATCGACGGCAATACAGGTTCTGTTCCATTTAAAGTCCAAAAAATTCAAAAAGTTAATATTTATACCGACTATACCTTTAACAGCACTGGCGATAATTCAATAAAAGACAGTTTAAATTACAACGGATTTTCATTTTATGCACAGGAAAAATTAAGATACAATCCGAAATATTTATTGAATTCAATTTTTATTGAGCCAAATGATATTTATAGAGACGACACTCGAGAGCTAACACGCAAAAATATAAGAGGACTTCAAAATTTTAGGACAGTTGACATCAAATACGAAGAATTGGAAAATGATATGTTGGAAGCTTCCATCTATTTAACGCCTCTTAAAAAATATTCCGTAGGGATTAACACAGAACTGACGCATTCAAATATCAGGCAATTGGGAATTTCAGGAAAACTTTCATTTTTGGACAGAAATATTTTTAAAGGAGCTGAATTATTGAAATTTTCTATACAAGGTTCATTTTTAGATTCAAAAGATGCTGCCGATGATGCGAAATTATTGAATGCATGGGAAATTGGAGGCGATATTTCATTGGAACTTCCAAGATTTGTGTTTCCGGTTAAATTTGAAAAATTAATTCCGAAAAGCATGGCGCCAAAAACAATTTTTACTTTGGGTACAAGTTTGCAGAAAAATATTGGGCTGGATAAGCAAATATTTACAGGAATTGTGGATTATACTTGGGTGTCATCAAAAACAAAAAATCACAGTTTTCAGTTGCTAAATGCACAATTTATTAAAAATTTAAATATTGATTCTTACTTTAATATTTACAAATCTGAATTTAATGAAATTCAGTTTATCGCCAATACCTATTTTAATGATACATTAACAACCAATGATGTTATAGGGTTTATTGACACCAAAATTGATGCAAATTTTGAGGAAAGCAATCCGACAGAATATAAAATCATAAGAAACATCAGAAACCGTTACAATATTATTACTGAAGATGTTTTGGTTCCTTTAATGGCCTATACTTTTACCTATAACAATAGCGAGAATTATAAAGACACCGATTTTTCATTTTTTAGATCACGCATTGGTGCATCAGGGAATCTAACAACGCTTTTGGCTAAAAATAGAGACGCCAACAATAAAAAAACGCTGTTTGGAATACCAATTGCCCAATATGTCAGGGTCGATTTGGAATACAAAAAATTCTGGGATGTGTCCGAAAAAACGGTGTTGGTTTTAAGAAGTTTTTTGGGCGTGGCGGTACCTTACGGAAATTCAAATACAATCCCTTTTAGCAGAAGCTATTTTATTGGCGGACCGAACGATTTAAGAGCTTGGAAAATTTATGATTTAGGTCCTGGATCAACAAAAAGCGGATTAGAGTTCAACGTAGGAAACCTTAAATTCATTAACAGTTTAGAGTATAGATTTAATGTGATTAACAGTATAAATGGCGCTTTATTTGTTGATGCAGGTAATATTTGGGACATTTCAAATGCATCAATAACGGCATCGGAAGCCAAATTTAGAGGAATCAACTCAATAAAAGATATTGCAATCGGCACAGGAGTTGGACTTAGATATGATTTAAGTTTTATTTTATTGCGTCTGGATTTAGGATTCAAAACGTACGAGCCCTATATTCCGGAAGGAAATAAATGGTTTAAAAATTACAATTTAGGACATGCAGTTTATAATTTTGGGATAAGTTATCCGTTTTAAATCTGAGGTTTAAAACTATTTCGATTTCGTTTTTTTTCTGTTCATAAGTTTATTTAAAAGGGATAATTCATTAATTTTGCTTTAATAATTCACAATAACTACATATAATATTATGGGTCAAACAATTAAACCAGGAGTTGCTACAGGAAAAACGGTACAAGATCTTTTTAAGTTGGCGAAAGCCAAAAATTTCGCAATACCGGCGATAAATGTTACAGGATCGAACACCATTAACGCTGTTTTAGAAACGGCAAAAGAGTTGAATTCACCTGTAATTATTCAGTTTTCAAATGGTGGCGCGCAATTTAACGCAGGAAAGGGATTGTCTAACCTTAACCAAAAAGCAGCCATAGCAGGAGCCATTGCAGGCGCAAAACACATACATTTATTAGCGGCTGCCTATGAAATTCCTGTCATTTTACATACAGATCATTGCGCAAAATCATTATTGCTTTGGATTGATGGATTGTTAGATGCCGGAGAACAGTTTTTTAAAGAAAATGGTGTGCCGCTATTTAGTTCACATATGTTGGATCTATCTGAAGAGCCAATTGAAGAAAACATTGAAATTTGTAAAACATATCTTCAACGTATGAGCAAAATGGGAATGACTTTGGAAATTGAACTTGGAATAACTGGTGGAGAAGAAGATGGCGTTGACAATTCTGATATTGACTCTTCAAAATTATATACGCAACCTGTAGAAGTTGCCTACGCTTATGAAGAACTTAAAAAAGTGAGCGATTGTTTTACCATTGCAGCTTCTTTTGGAAATGTTCACGGGGTTTATAAACCGGGGAATGTGAAGTTAACACCAAAAATATTAGACAATTCCCAAAAATTTATTCAGAATAAATATAAAACAGGCGTAAATCCGGTAGATTTCGTATTTCACGGCGGTTCAGGGTCAACGCTTGAAGAAATTAGGGAAGCGATTGGTTACGGCGTAGTTAAAATGAATATTGATACCGATCTTCAATTTGCTTTTACGGAAGGAATTAGAGATTATATGGTTAACAATATCGATTATTTAAAAACGCAAATAGGAAATCCAGACGGTGCTGACCAGCCAAATAAAAAGTATTATGATCCAAGAAAATGGTTGCGTGAAGGTGAAGTCACTTTTAAAAAGCGCCTAATACAGGCTTTTAAAGATTTAAACAACGTTAACACATTATAGATCTTTGCCTTACCTCTAAAATTTCATAAAGAGAGCATATTTTTATATGTTCTCTTTATTTTTTTTAGTAATTTGCACCTCATATTTTCACTAAAACAACATAGTTATGTCATCTTGGTTTAAAAGAAAAGATAAAGGAATTCAAACGCCTACGGAAGATAAAAAAGATGTGCCGAAAGGTTTGTGGTATAAAACGCCAAGCGGCAAAATTGTTGATTCATCAGAATTGAAACAAAACTATTATGTGAGTCCGGAAGACGGCTATCATGTAAGAATAGGAAGTGCTGAATATTTTGAAATTCTTTTTGACAATAATACGTTTAACGAATTTGATAAAGACATGGTTTCCAAGGATCCGTTAAAATTTTCTGACAGCAGAAAATATGTTGACAGGCTTGAAGAAGCTTACGAGAAAACAAAACTAAAAGATGCGGTACGGACAGCAGTAGGGAAATCGTATGGCAAGGATTTGGTGGTTGCTGCCATGGATTTTGCTTTTATTGGCGGATCAATGGGAAGTGTGGTTGGAGAAAAAATTTCGAGAGCCATTGATTATTGCATAAATAATAAAGTACCTTTTTTGATGATCTCAAAATCTGGCGGCGCAAGAATGCAGGAAGCATCATTGTCTTTAATGCAACTGGTGAAAACATCTGCTAAATTGGCACAACTTGCTGCGGTAAACATTCCTTATATTTCGTTGTGCACAGATCCAACAACGGGCGGCACAACGGCATCATACGCAATGCTTGGCGATATAAACATTGCCGAACCTAATGCTTTGATCGCTTTTGCCGGACCAAGGGTTGTTAAAGACACCACCGGAAAAGATTTGCCGGAAGGATTTCAACGTTCGGAATTTGTTTTGGAACATGGTTTTCTTGATAAAATTGTGGAACGAAAACACCTGAAAAAGCAAATTAATTTATACATTGATTTAATTCAGAATTTACCAATTAGAAAATAAAAAAAGTGAGTTTTAAAAGCTCACTTTTTTTATTAACATTTTAATTAGCTATTCTGCTATTCTACACCCTAAAGTAAATTCAGAAACTACACCATCTTCATCTGTAAAAGTAGCAATATCATCACAACTTCCATCTCCAAAATCTATTGTGCCACTCATATCTAATTTTTGTACTTCAACAATGCCGCTTACAATAAATCTACAAGCCATCTCTCGTCTCAAAGATTCAATTATGCTAGATGAATATACAATTCCATCATTAAAAGTTAATGTCCAACTTCCTGTAAATAAAAACACATTATCAGCCCAATATCTTGTGTCATAACCCTCAGTCCATTCTCTAACTTTAAATCCTTCTCTTGTTGCAGATACACCATCTGGCCAAGTTACAGTAGTTCCAAAAGTCACTGTTGACTGCGGGTTTCCATTCTCATTTTCTCTAATTCTTACAATTGTATTTCCTCCTTCAATACTTATGTCATTAAAATAAAAATTTTCATAAGTCTGTGCAATAGTTAAGATATTCACATCTGTGTCAATAACATAATTCATTATAATTTTACCGCTTAATACATTACCGTTTGGCAATTCACAACCTTCCCCAAAATCTAAAGTTACTGTTTTAGTTGTATTTGTTAAAACAAAAGTTTTAACAACGCAAGGTAATAAGTCTTCCGTTTTACTTTCAATTTCTGAAGTTTTGGAAAAATCTTCACTTTCAGCAAAATAATCATCAATTATATTATTCACATCATCTGAAATATCATCTACTTCAGTTAAAGCAACAGTTTCATCTGCTGATAAAGGTTCACTTAAATCAACCGTGTCATTAGTTTCACAGCTTGTAATTAATAAACTACCTACAACTATAAATGTTAATAGTCTTAAATTTAAATTTCTCATAATAAAAGGATATTTTAAAGATTAAACAAATAAAATTATTATTAATACTACTATGACCCCCAAAATCACAAAAAGTTTAATTAATTAAACTAAATAAGTTGTTTTGTAATTAATTGTAAATCAATAATAATAATAGTATATTTGCCGACTGCAAGCCATAAGGTTTAGCAATACATAAAAATTATTAATAAAAATTAATGTTAGCATGTACTTAACTAAAGAGAAAAAAGAAGAAATTTTCGCAAAACACGGTGAATCAGCCACCAACACAGGTTCGTCTGAGGGGCAAATTGCCTTATTTACTTTTAGAATTAATCACTTAACTGAACACTTAAAAAGAAATCGTAAAGATTTTAACACAGAGCGTTCATTGGTAAGATTGGTAGGTAAAAGAAGAAATTTACTTGATTATTTAATAAAAACAGATATTGTAAGATATCGTGAGGTAATTAAAGAATTAGGCATAAGAAAATAATTCAAAAAAAAAGAGGCTTATTTTGCCTCTTTTTTTTTAATGTATTCGAAGATAAAAAAGCAACAAATTAAACTTTTCATTGGGCAACACACACAACACATCGACTCAAACTAATTGTTTAATTAAATAAAAAATTATTTATGATACCTAAGGTATTTACACAAATTATTGATTTAGGCGATGGAAGAACCATCTCTATCGAAACTGGAAAATTAGCTAAACAAGCTCATGGTTCAGTTGTTGTAAGAATGGGCGATGCTATGTTATTGGGTACAGTTGTATCTAATTACGATGCAAGTCCGGTAGATTTCTTGCCATTGACTGTAGATTACAGAGAAAAATTTGCCGCTGCAGGACGTTATCCTGGAGGTTTCTTCAAAAGAGAAGCAAGACCAAGTGACAATGAAGTGTTAACAATGCGTTTGGTGGACCGTGTTTTACGTCCGCTTTTCCCAAAAGATTATCATGCAGAAACACAGGTGATGGTGCAATTAATGTCCCATGACGAAAGCGTAATGCCCGATGCTTTGGCTGGTTTAGCCGCTTCGGCAGCAATACAATTAAGTGATATTCCGTTTGAAACACCAATTTCTGAAGTTCGTGTTGGAAGAGTGAATGGAAAATTCATTATAAATCCAAGCAGAGCGCAATTATTGGAAGCTGATATTGATATGATGATTGGCGCTTCAGCAGATTCTGTGATGATGGTTGAAGGAGAAATGGATGAATGCAGTGAAGAAGAAATGGCAGAAGCCATTAAATTTGCGCACGAAGCCATTAAAATTCAATGTGCTGCTCAAGTACGTTTAGCGGAAGCCTTTGGTAAAAAGGTAACACGTGAATATGAAATGGGAAAAGATGATAAGGAAATGGAGAAAAAAGCCCACGATTTTTCTTACCAAAAAGTATATGACATCGCTAGAGCAGGAAGTGCAAAACATGAACGCAGTGATGCATTTGCAAAAATAAAAGAGGAATTTAAAGCAACTTTTTCTGAAGAGGAATTGAAAGAAAAAGGAGAATTAATTTCTAAATATTATGATAAAGCTGAAAAAAGTGCGGTTCGTAATTTAACTTTAAATGAAGGTTTGCGTTTAGACGGACGTAAAACTACTGATATTCGCCCAATTTGGTGTGAAGTAAATTATTTGCCTTCAACACACGGTTCCGCAATTTTTACAAGAGGTGAAACTCAAGCATTGGCGACAGTTACTTTAGGAACTTCAAGAGAAGCAAACCAAATTGACATGCCAACGCACCAAGGTGAAGAAAGATTTTATTTACATTATAATTTTCCTCCCTTTTCTACAGGTGAAGCGCGTCCGTTAAGAGGAACTTCCCGTCGTGAAGTAGGTCATGGAAACTTGGCGCAACGTGCATTAAAAGGCATGATTCCTGATGAATGTCCTTATACCGTAAGAGTTGTATCAGAAGTATTGGAAAGCAATGGTTCGTCTTCAATGGCAACTGTTTGCGCCGGTACTATGGCCTTGATGGATGCAGGTATTCAAATGAAAAAACCAGTTTCAGGTATCGCGATGGGATTGATTTCCGATGGTGAAAAATATGCTGTTTTATCTGATATCTTAGGCGATGAAGATCATTTAGGTGATATGGACTTTAAAGTTACGGGTACGGCTGATGGCATTACCGCCTGTCAAATGGATATCAAAATAAAAGGACTTTCTTATGAGATTTTGGTAAGTGCTTTAAAACAGGCTCGTGAAGGCCGTTTACATATTTTGGGTAAAATAACTGAAGCGATTGCAGTTCCAAATGCAGATGTGAAACCTTACGCTCCAAAAATGATCACCAGAACAATCCCTAACGATTTTATTGGTGCATTAATTGGACCCGGAGGAAAGGTGATCCAGGAATTGCAAAAAGCAACTGGTTGTACCATTGTTATCAATGAAGATCCTTTAACAGGAGAAGGCATTGTTGAAATTTTAGGGACAAAACAAGCGGGCATTGATGCTGTTTTAGCAAAAATTGATTCTTTGATGTTTAAACCGGAAGTTGGTGGTGTTTATAAAGTTAAAGTGATCAAAATGCTTGATTTTGGTGCCGTTGTTGAATATCTTGATGCTCCCGGAAATGAAGTGTTATTGCATATTTCTGAATTGGCTTGGGAACGCACAGACAATGTTACCGATGTTGTAAATATGGGCGATGTTTTTGACGTGAAATATTTTGGAAAAGATCCAAAAACGCGTAAAGATAAAGTGTCCAGAAAAGCGCTTTTGCCAAAACCTGAAGGATTTGTGGAAAGACCGCCACGTGACAGCAGCAGAGACAGCAGAGGTGGAAACAGAGACAGTCGCGGTGGTGACCGAGACAGAAAACCTAGAGAAAGAAGAGATTAATTACCCTCTTTTTTGAACTAAATACTTAAAAAAGGCTTCCCTATTTGGGAAGTCTTTTTATTTTGTTTAATAATTTTGAGCCAGTTATTAAAAAATAAAAATTTTACTGCTCAACATTAAAAAGACTGCCAATTTTTATTAATTTAGGCGCCTGTTAAATGAATTGGATTCGTAACCACAATTATTTAAGCAAATTATAATTATAAAAAAAAACCAATAATAAAATAAATGAAAAAATCACTTTTTGTATTTGTCGCAATATTTTCTTTCGCCGTATTATTTACTGCTTGTAAGGAAACTAAAAAAGAAGAAGTAAAGGAAGAAGTAAAGATAGAGAGCAATGAAGGCCATGACCATGAAGAAGGTGAAATGGTTTCAAATGTTTTTCAATGCCCTATGGATTGCGAAAAAGGAAAAACCTATGATGTGGCAGGATCTTGTCCGGTTTGTAAAATGGATTTAAAAGAAATAGCTAAGGAAACTGCACATGTTGTTGGATGTAAATGTATCGCAAGTGGAGAATGTAAGTGTGAAGCCGGTAAATGCACATGTAAAACAGACATGGCTTCAAAAGAGTGCACAAAATGTGAGCCGGGGAAATGCACCTGTAAAGCGGAAGTTGTTTCAAATGTAAAAACAACCGCTAAGTGTGAACCAGGAAAATGCGTTTGTAAAGCATAACTTTACCACAACCTTAAAGTATAAAAAAGCCGCTTAATCAAAATTAAGCGGCTTTTTATTTGCATTTATAAATTTTACATCATTCCGCCCATTCCGCCACCCATTGGCGGCATTCCACCGGCTGATTCTTCTTTTATTTCTACCAATGTGCAAGCTGTTGTTAAGATCATACCAGCAACTGAAGCTGCATTTTCCAACGCAATTCTTGTAACTTTGGTAGGATCTATAATACCAGCTTTAAACATTTTTGTGTATTCATCGGTTTTGGCATTGTAGCCAAAGTCTCCTTTTCCTTCAATAACTTTTGCAACTACCACAGAACCTTCACCACCTGCATTTTCTACTATTTGACGCAATGGTTCTTCAATTGCTCTGTCTAAAATTCTGATTCCTGTTAATTCATCTAAATTTTCGGTTGTCAATGATTTCAGCACTTCTTTGGTTCTCACTAAAGCAACGCCACCACCGGCAACAATGCCTTCTTCAACAGCGGCACGTGTTGCGTGTAACGCATCATCAACCCTGTCTTTCTTTTCTTTCATTTCAACTTCACTGGCAGCACCAACATAAAGTACTGCAACACCGCCAGCTAATTTAGCCAAACGTTCTTGCAGTTTCTCTTTGTCGTAATCTGATGTTGTAGTTTCAATTTGTGCTTTAATTTGGGCAACTCTTGATTTAATGTCATTTGCGTCCCCAGATCCGTTTACAATGGTAGTATTGTCTTTGTCAATGGTAATTCTTTCCGCAGTTCCTAACATATCAATGGTTGTATTGTCTAAAGTCAATCCTCTTTCTTCAGATATTACAGTACCACCGGTTAAAATTGCGATATCTTCTAACATTGCTTTTCTTCTGTCACCAAAACCTGGCGCTTTAACGGCCGCTATTTTTAAGGCGCCGCGTAATTTGTTCATTACCAAAGTTGCCAATGCTTCACCTTCCACATCTTCAGCAATAATTAATAAGGGTTTACCGCTTTGGGCAACCGGTTCTAATATTGGCAATAAATCTTTAAGGTTAGTTATTTTCTTTTCATATAAAAGAATGTACGGATTTTCTAAATCTGCCAGCATTTTATCGGCATTTGTGACAAAATAAGGTGAAAGGTATCCTCTGTCAAATTGCATTCCTTCAACAATATCAACATAAGTCGAAGTACCTTTTGCTTCTTCAACAGTGATAACACCTTCTTTACCAACTTTTTTAAATGCTTGAGCTATTAATTCACCAATCGTTTCATCGTTGTTTGCCGAAATTGAAGCGACTTGTTTAATTTTATCTGAATTGTTGCCAACTTCTTGAGATTGTTTTTTCAAATCTTCAACAATTGCTTTTACAGCTTTGTCGATTCCGCGTTTTAAATCTAACGGATTTGCGCCTGCAGCCACATTTTTCAACCCTTCTTTTACAATTGCTTGAGCCAAAACAGTTGCGGTTGTAGTTCCGTCACCGGCCAAATCACTGGTTCTTGAAGCAACTTCTTTCACCATTTGAGCGCCCATGTTTTCTAAAGGATCTTCTAACTCAATTTCTTTTGCGACAGACACACCATCTTTAGTAATTACTGGTCCGCCAAATGATTTTCCTATTACTACATTTCTTCCTTTTGGACCCAAAGTCACTTTTACAGCATTTGCCAATGCATCAACACCACGTTTTAATCCGTCGCGCGCTTCTATATCAAAAATTATACGTTTTGCCATTTTTATTATTTTTTAGTTTAAGTTTTTGCTTAAATCTTTAAGAATTATTTTTCAAGTTTTTTTAAACAATTGCTAAAATATCGCTTTCTCTCATGATCAAATATTCTGTGCTGTCCACAACAAGTTCAGTGCCTGCATATTTGCCAAATAAAACGGTGTCTCCAACCTTAACGGTCATTGGCTCGTCTTTTAATCCTTTGCCAATTGCAATCACAGTTCCTTTTTGTTGTTTTTCTTTAGCTGAATCTGGAATAATAAGTCCTGAAGCAGTAGTTTTTTCAGCCTGCAGCGGTTTTACCAAAACTCTATCTGCTAATGGTTTAATATTAATTTCACTCATTTTTTTATGATTTAAAAAATTATTAATTCTTCTAATTGAGGTTCCAAAATTGTGCCAATTCTATAAAACTGACAAATGTGTTTTTAATGGAATAAGTATAAATATAAAAATGCCAACGTGTCATTTACATTGGCATTTTTAGGAATATATTTTCTTGACTATTATTGAACAGTATCTTGTGCTGGTGTTGATGTCACAGGTGCAGTTTGCACTGGCGCATCCTGAACTTCACGGTTTTCAATAGTGTTTTCGATTTCTGAACTTGTGCCAACGGCATTTACTTTAGGTGCAGCAAAATTTGACAGTAAAATTAAGGCAAGCAATACAATTGAAAGTGTCCAAGTACTTTTGTCTAAAAAGTTGGTTGTATTTTGAACGCCTCCTAAAGATTGTGTTCCGCCTCCGCCAAAAGAAGATGATAATCCTCCGCCTTTTGGATTTTGAACCATAATGATTAATATGAGCAAAAATGCTACGATCATAATCAGAATTAAAAATATTGTATACGTCATGACTATTTTTTTTGTAAATTTTTTATTGCTTTAATTCGGTCTGCAAAGAAACCACTTTTTTCTGGATATTTCAAAATTAAAATGCGATAAGCTTTAATGGCATTTTCATATTTTTTTTGTTCAAGATAAACCTTCGCCAGTGTCTCTGTCATCAAACTTTCATTTTCCGTGGAACCTTCCAAAGTAAGATCCATATTAATAGCGTTTTTGTCCACCGGTTTTATTTTAGGGTTTAGTTCAATAAATCGGTCTATAAGGTTAAATTTTTTCTCAATTTTTTCAATTTTCCGAACCTGGCTTTCTTCTCTTACAATCGGTTTTGGGGCAATCAACTGCATCCATTCATTAAATGAATGTGGTTCAGAACTTACAAATTGCAGCGGTTTTCCTAATTCTAAAACATCTGGAGTTTTTTCTTCTTCTGTTAAGGTTTCTTGTTGATGAAAAGAATCAGCAACAGTTTCTGCATTTATATTGGAAAAGGATTCAGTAATTTTTTTATGAAGCGCTTTAACATCTTCAGCGTCAATTACTTCAATTTCTTCCAGTATTTCGGCTTCTTTTTTTGAATTGCTTATAAATATAGGAGAAGTAATAAAATCAAAAAGTACTTTTCTGTCTATGGTATAGGCAGCCGTTTTTTTTAAGGTTTGGTTGTATTTAAAGCTGTTTGTTTTATTGAGTCCTTTTAGCTGAATTGCCCTGGCCGACTGAAAATAAGGAAATTCGGTGATAACTTCATTTAATAGTTGCGTTTTTATAGCATCAATATTTTCGGGATGTTGTAATAAATAGGAGAATTCAGCGCTGTTCATAATTTACCATTTTGCTACTGAAGCATTAAAAATATCTTGCGTGATACGTTCAATAATTTCATTAAAAGCATCATCTAAAATACCGCCGGTTAATTGTGCATTCGCATCATAATCATAATAATGAGAAAAGGACCGTTCAAAATTGTCTTCTTCAAGTTTGTTGTTGAAAAAACGCACATTTACCGTTATGGTAAGTCGGTTTTGGGCCGCAGTTTGCTCAGCTGTTGCGGTCATTGGGTTAATTTTATACCCTGTAATTTCACCTTCAAATTGTAAATCTCCTCCATCTTTCACCAAACTTAAGTTGGTTTGCTGTAAAAACAAGTCCTGTAAACGAGTTGTAAATGCCTGACTTAATGAAGGTTCAACCAAAATAGCATTGTTTGGAAAATAATCTATTTGAATCGTTTTTACGTCAGATTGTATATTGGTTCCCGTAAATGAATAAATGCCACAGCTTTGTGTGGTGAAAACTAAAAGCAATAAGATAAGGTAACTAATTTTTTTCATTTTACTGTTTTGATGTTGTATACGGTGCTTAAAATTAAGTTCAAAGTTAATATTTTAATTATAGATCGTAATGTTTTATTTTGCGATATAAAGTTCTTTCAGAAATACCCAATTCTTTTGCAGCCAGTTTTCGTTTGCCCTTGTTGCGTTCTAATGATTTTTTGATCAATTCAATTTCTTTATCTTGAATGGACAAGCTTTCATCGGCATCAATGGTTTCTTCAAAGTCGTAATTGTCAGATTCTTTGTATTTTTCGTTAATTCTTACCACTTCAACCTGATTTTCAGTTTCAGCATCTGAAACATCTTCTTTGTAGATTTTCTGAATTAATTTTTTGTTTTCCTCTTTAACTTTTTCAACGCTGCCGCTTTGCATCAAATCGAGCGTTAATTTTTTCAAATCGTTAATGTCGTTTCGCATATCGAACAAAATCTTGTACATAATTTCTCTTTCTGTGGAAAACTCGCTACTCGATTTTTTGTTCTCAATTACTGTTGGCAAATTGGTGCCTTTGGCTGGTAAATATTGTAACAATCGTTCGGAAGAAATCAATCTGTTTTCTTCAACTACCGAAATTTCTTCAGCAATATTGCGTAATTGGCGAATATTTCCGGGGAAACCATAATTTTCCAAAACCTTAACGGCATTTTCAGAAAGTTTAACAGGCGGCATTTTATATTTTTGGGCAAAATCAGCCGCAAATTTTCTGAATAACAAATGAATATCACCAATACGTTCCCGCAAAGGCGGTAAATTTATTTCAATGGTGCTTAAACGATAATATAAATCTTCCCGAAACTTTCCTTTATTTATGGCTTCTTGCATATTTAAATTGGTGGCGGCAACAATGCGAACATTGGTTTTTTGCACCTGTGACGAACCCACTTTAATAAATTCGCCATTTTCTAGAACACGCAACAATCTGACCTGAGTTGTTAATGGCAATTCGCCAACTTCATCCAAAAAAATAGTGCCGCCATCGGCAACTTCAAAATAACCGCTGCGAGCAGCAGTAGCACCGGTAAAAGATCCTTTTTCATGGCCAAATAATTCACTGTCGATAGTTCCTTCAGGAATTGCGCCACAGTTAACAGCGATATATTTTGCGTGTTTTCGGTGTGATAAATGATGAATTATTTTTGGAATATTCTCTTTACCAACACCACTTTCGCCAGTAACCAATACCGAAATATCAGTTGGCGCAACCCGAATTGCTTTTTCAATTGCCCGGTTTAGGTGAGGGTCGTTTCCAATAATTTCAAAACGTTGTTTTATGGCTTGTAATGATTCCATGAATTAAATTCTTTTTCCTATTAGCGTGGCAGAAGTGCAATCTTCGATATAAACATTTACAAGATCTCCCATTTTTTCATCTCCTTTAGGAAAAACGACCACCGCATTTTGTGAATTTCTGCCTTTCCAATGGGAATTTGATTTTTTTGAAGCTCCTTCGATCAATACTTCAACAGTTTTTCCGACAAATTGCTCGGTATGGTACAAACTGTGTTTTTGTTGCAGCAATATAATTTCAGCAAGTCGTCTTTTTTTAACTTCAAAAGGAACATCATCTTCCATTTTTTTCTCTGCCAATGTTCCCGGACGTTCAGAATAGGCGAACATAAATCCGAAATCATATTTCACATATTCCAGTAAACTCAAGGTTTCTTGATGTTCTTCTTCTGTTTCTCCGCAAAAACCGGTCATCATATCTTGCGACAAACCACAATCTGGAATAATTTTTCGGATGTTGTCAATCAAGGCCAAATATTCTTCACGCGTATGCTGGCGGTTCATTCTTTTCAAAACCGAAGTGCTGCCCGATTGTATTGGCAAATGAACATAATTGCAAATATTTTCGTGTTTTGCCATTGTATAAATGACCTCCAAATTCATGTCTTGCGGATTTGAGGTAGAAAAACGAATCCTCATTTTAGGAAAGGCCGTTGCCACCATATCCAACAATTGTGAAAAGTTTACCGCGGTTGCCTGAGCGATTTCGGAAGCATTTTTAAAATCTTTTTTCAATCCGCCGCCGTACCAAAGATAACTGTCCACATTTTGGCCTAAAAGCGTTATTTCTTTATAGTTTTTATCGCTTAATTCCCTTATTTCTTCTAAAATACTTTTTGGTTCGCGGCTTCTTTCACGACCGCGAGTGAATGGAACCACGCAAAAAGTGCACATATTGTCGCAGCCTCTTGTGATGGAAACAAAAGCAGAAACGCCGTTGCTGTTTAAGCGAACCGGCGAAACATCGCCATAAGTTTCTTCTTTTGATAAAATTACATTTACGGCATCGCGACCGGCATTCACTTCTTCCAATAAATTTGGCAAATCTCTGTAAGAATCTGGCCCAACAACCAAATCAACAATTTTTTCTTCTTCTAAAAATTTGGCTTTTAAACGTTCGGCCATACAGCCCAAAACGCCCACTTTCATAGACGGATTTATCTTTTTTATCGCATTGTATTTTTCAAGGCGTTTGCGAACAGTTTGCTCGGCTTTTTCTCTAATTGAGCAAGTATTTACCAAAACCAAGTCGGCTTCTTCCAATAAATGCGTGGTGTTATATCCTTGTTTTGAAAGAATGGACGCAACAATTTCACTGTCGTTTAGGTTCATGGAACAACCATAACTTTCTATATATAATTTTTTGGAATTTCCTTCAATTTGTTCCGTTAACAGCGGTTGTCCCTGATTTTTTTCTATGATAATTTTTTCGTTCCCCATATGTTTTTATTGGACGGCAAAGATATAACCATTTTTTTAAAAATATGACAGATTGGCAGAATTTTAACAACGAATTAAAGCTCAAAATTTAGCGTTTTTTAAGGTTATTATTCATATTAAAAAAATTCTATATACTTTTGCAATCCAAAACCCGAATTATATAAAGTGTTTTATCAGAAGCTGAAAATGAAATAAGGAAGGTTTTTAAATTATAATTAAAAAATATGGCGAAAAATTTAGTAATCGTAGAATCACCGGCAAAAGCAAAAACCATTGAAAAATTTTTAGGAAAAGATTTTCAGGTTGAATCCAGTTTTGGACACATTGCCGATTTGCCTTCCAAAGAAATAGGCATTGATGTTGAAGGAAATTTTAGCCCTAAATATGTTGTTCCTACTGATAAAAAGGCATTGGTAAAAAGGTTGAAAGATTTGGCCAAAAATGCCGATATGGTTTGGCTGGCTTCGGATGAGGATCGAGAAGGAGAAGCAATTGCCTGGCATTTATATGAGCAATTAAAACTAAAGGAAGCAAACACAAAACGCATTGTTTTTCACGAAATTACCAAAAAAGCCATTTTAAAAGCAGTAGAAAATCCGAGAAGTATCGATTACAATTTGGTAAATGCCCAACAGGCACGACGTGTTTTGGACAGGTTGGTTGGTTATGAATTATCGCCAGTTCTTTGGCGAAAAGTTAAAGGAGGATTATCAGCAGGGAGAGTACAATCTGTGGCTGTTCGATTGATCGTAGAAAGAGAACGCGAAATTAAAAGTTTTGTTCCGCAGGCTTCCTATAAAGTGATGGCACAGTTTATTACAGAGGAAGAGAAAAAATTTAAAGCGTATTTGCCTAAAAATTTCGACACCAAAGAAGAAGCAAATTCATTTTTAAATTCTTGCATTAACGCCAAATTTAAAATTGACGATTTACAGAAAAAACCTGCAACAAAATCCCCCGCAGCACCATTCACCACTTCAACTTTGCAACAAGAAGCTTCCAGAAAATTATATTTTCCTGTGGCCAAAACAATGATGATTGCGCAACGTTTGTATGAAGCCGGATTGATCACTTATATGAGAACCGACAGTCTTAATTTATCGGAAGATGCAAAAATTGAGGCACAAGAAGAAATTATTTCCTCTTTTGGAAAAGAATACAGCAAACCAAGAACTTTTCATACCACCGCAAAAGGCGCCCAGGAAGCTCACGAGGCAATCAGGCCAACAAGCATGAGCCTGCAATCTGTTTCTGTTGATTACGACCAAGACAGGTTGTACGATTTAATTTGGAAAAGAACCATTGCATCACAAATGAGTGACGCGCAATTGGAACGCACCAACGTAAGAATTACAAACACCAATAATAAAGAGGTTTTTACCGCAAATGGCGAGGTTATTAAGTTTGAAGGTTTTCTAAAAGTTTATTTGGAAGGCACAGACAATGAAGATGAAGAACAGGAAGGAATGTTGCCAAAATTATCGAAAGGTGAAGTTTTAGCCAATAAATCCATTACGGCAACCGAGCGTTACACAAGAGCGCCATACCGTTACACGGAAGCTGCACTTGTGAAAAGATTGGAAGAATTGGGAATCGGGCGTCCGTCAACCTACGCGCCAACAATTTCAACCATTCAAAAAAGAGAATATGTTGAAAAAGGGACCATTGAAGGCGAAGACAGGAGTTATACCGAGTTGAAATTAAAAGGCGGTGAAGTAATTGCCAAAACTTTAGTAGAAAAAGTTGGATCCGACAAAGGAAAATTAGTGCCCACCGATATAGGAAATATTGTAAATGACTTTTTGGTGGAGAATTTCTCAAATATTTTAGATTTTGGTTTTACTGCAAAAGTGGAATCGGAATTTGATGATATTGCTGAGGGAAAAGAGGATTGGATTAAAATGATTAAAGATTTTTACAAATCTTTTCATCCTATGGTTGAAGATGTTGCCGAAAATGCGGACAGGGCTAAAGGGGAACGTTTATTGGGCGTTGATCCGGAAAGCGGCAAAAACGTGTATGCACGTTTGGGAAGATTTGGCGTTATGGTTCAAATAGGTGAAGCTACTGATGAAGAAAAACCAAAATTTGCAAGTTTGCAGGGAGACCAAACACTGACTTCCATCACTTTTGAAGAAGCGATGGATTTGTTTAAACTTCCAAGAACAATTGGCGGTTTTGAAGGAAAAGAAGTGGTAGTTGCAGTTGGGCGTTTTGGTCCGTATATAAAATATGATGAAATGTTTGTGGCAATTCCAAAGGATGAAAATCCGATGTCGGTTGACATTAACCGCGCCATTGAATTAATTCAGGAAAAACAAAAAGCAGATGCCCCAATTTGTGACTATGAGAATATTCCTGTTCAAAAAGGTGTTGGAAGATTCGGGCCGTTTTTGAAATGGGATGGGCTTTACATCAACGTAAATAAAAAATACGATTTCGATAATCTGACTGAAAAGGATGTTATTGAATTGATTGAAGAAAAGAAACGGAAAGATATTGAGAAAGTGATTCATCATTGGCCTGAAGAAGGAATTTCTGTTGAAAAAGCACGTTGGGGAAGATCAAATATTATTAAAGGAAAAACAAAGATTGAATTGTCCAAAACTGTTGATCCAAGTAAATTAACGCTGGCAGATGTTAAGGAGATAATAGAGAAAAATGCCCCAAAAAGGAAAACTACCAAAGGAAAAACGACGAAAAAATAAATTTTTTATTATATTGCCGTCGGAAAAGAAATCTTACAACCCCTAAAAAATGAATTTCGATTACCTTGAACCTATTGATGATGCGTTATTGGAATATGCAAAAATGCAATCCGATCAATCTTTTGGCCGTTGTATCGAAATTTATTCCGCACAAAATGGTTTTCCCGATCTGGCAAATAAAAAAATAGCCATTGTTGGCGTTGAAGAAGGCCGTTCGGCTATAGGGAATCATGAAACTGGTTCCAATTTAAATGAAATCAGAAAAGAACTTTACAAACTATTTCCCGGAAATTGGCCAATTAGCGTTGTCGATTTAGGGAATATTCCTCAAGGAAATTCCATAGAAGATACCTATTTTGCGCTGGGAGCATTATTGACCTACCTTATTAAAAATAAAATTATTCCCATAATTATTGGTGGCGGACAAGATTTAATCTACTCAAATTACCGAGCTTATGACAAGTTGGAGCAAACCGTAAATATTGTTTCGGTAGACAACAAATTTGATTTAGGTGATATGGAAGGTGATTTAACTTCTCAATCTTATTTAAGTAAGATTGTAATGAATCCGCCAAATAATTTATTTAATTACAGCAATATTGGCTATCAAACCTACCTTAATTCTCAAAATGAAATTGATTTATTGGATGGTTTGTTTTTCGAAACCTATAGATTGGGCGAAGTTACAAGCGCAATTCAACTGGTTGAACCCGTTTTACGCGATGCGGATATAGTTAGCATAGATTTATCTGCAGTTAAAAATGCTGATGCTCCCGCCAATAATAACGCAACACCTAACGGTTTTACGGGTGCTGAAATTTGCGCCATTTCCAGATATGCCGGCATCAGCGATAAAGTGACTTCTTTTGGCATTTATGAATACAATTCGAAATTTGACGTTAAAAATCAAACAGCACAATTAATTTCTCAAATGATATGGTATTTTATTGAAGGCGTTAATTATAGAGCAAATGATTATCCTTTCGGACTAAAAGACGATTACCAAAAATATATAGTTCCCATTGAAAATGAAGTGTTGAATTTTTATAAAAGCAATAAAAGTGGTCGATGGTGGATGGAAATTAATTTAAATGAAAGTAATAAATTTAAAAGACATGCGTTAATACCTTGTGCGTACCAAGATTATATTAGCGCCACCAATCAGGAAATCCCAGATAGGTGGTTAAAAACGCTAAAAAAATTGGTGTAAAAAAAAAGTTGCGCAGTATACTAAAACACATTTTTTTTTGTTTTAAACAGAAAAAAAAAGATTGTTTTTTAACATAATTAGTAATACGTTTGCCTTAAAGGATTAAGAAAAAAAATATGAAGAAAATATCGTTGTATATTTTACTGCTCTTAGTTATATATAGTTGTGGATCTAGCGATCAAGGAGAATTAGTCGGCGTGAGATCAGGAAGTAAATGGCATTCTCAAAAACCTTTAGGTATGACTTTAATACCTGGGGGATCATTTACCATGGGTAAACAAAGCGAAGATGTTGCCGGCGCCTTAAATTCACCAACCAGAACCGTAACGGTGCGTCCTTATTATATGGATGAAACGGAAATCACCAATAGCGAATATAAAGAGTTTGTATTTTGGGTAAGGGATTCTATCGTAAGAACTGAGCTGGCCCTATTTTCTGAATTGATGTCTTCTGAAGGAGATATTGTTTTGGAAGATTATCAGTTTCTGGATATTGACACGACTGATATGTCTCCGTATCAAAAATACATGATGAAAACTTATGGCAGCCTAGGAGACATAAATTCTCCTACACAAGGAAAAATGCTGAATTGGGAAGAAGACATTGTTTGGAATGTTAATGAATTTCCAAGCGAAGAATATGCCGAAGTGATGATTGATTCTATTTTAATGCCTATTGAAGACAGTTTTGAAGGCCGAAGAATGGTAAATCCAGCAAAATTAAAGTTTAAATATTCTTGGCTAGATCAAGAAGGTGCAGGAAGAAACAAAGGAAATAGAAGAGATTTCATTAAAACCGATATTGTATCTGTTTATCCTGATACAACAGTTTGGATTAAAGACTACAATTACTCTTACAATGATCCAATGCATCAGGATTATTTTTATCACCAAGCCTATAATGATTATCCTGTAGTTGGGGTATCTTGGATGCAGGCAAAAGCTTTTTGCCGATGGAGAACCAAAAAGAAAAACGATTATTTAAGCACCAAGAAAAATCCAACCGTAATTCCTCAATTTAGATTGGCTACGGAAGCGGAGTGGGAATATGCTGCCCGTGGAGGTCTTGAAAACGCCACCTATCCTTGGGGAGGGCCATATACCACAAGTGATAGAGGTTGTTTTTTAGCAAACTTTAAACCGGCAAGGGGTAATTATGCGGTAGATGGCGCTTTATACACTATGGAAGCGAAATCATATTTTCCAAATGACTATGGATTGTACAATATGGCCGGTAATGTTTCAGAATGGACAAATACAGCCTATAGTGAAGCATCCTATTATATAGGTTCTACTATGAATCCTAATGTTGAAATTGATGAAAATAAACGAAAAGTAATACGTGGAGGGTCTTGGAAAGATGTAGCGTATTTCTTGGAAGTAAGCACTCGAGATTTTGAGTATGCAGACTCAGCAAGAAGTTATATTGGTTTTAGGACTGTACAAGATTTTCTCGGAACAAATATAAATGGAGAATAAATTCAATCATAAAAGAAACTAACAAACTAAAAAACTTTAATTATGGCACAATCTAAAAACAGAAAAAAATTATTTAATTACGCTTATGGCATTGGAGCAGCTATTGTAATATTAGGGGCATTGTTTAAAATTCAACACTGGCCGTTAGGCAGTGAAATGTTAAGTATTGGTATGGTTGTGGAAGCCCTTGTATTTTTTATTTCAGCCTTTGATTCTGTTGAAGAAGATTTGGATTGGACCTTAATTTATCCTGAATTGGCAAAAGGTGACAAACGTGAGAAAGAAGTCGGACAAGCTAAAGAAGCCCAAGGATTGCTTTCACAAAAATTAGATGATATGCTTAGAGATGCAAAACTTGATTCAGGTTTAATGCAAAGTTTAAGCGAAAGCATTCAAAATTTTAAAGGAGCTGCCGAAAATATTGCTCCGGCAGTTAATTCAATTGCCGCAACCAATAAATATAGCGAACAAATGTTTTTGGCCGCAGCACAAATGGAATCTTTAAATAGCTTATACAAAGTTCAGGTGGAAAGCACCAGCAAACAAGCTGAAATTAATTTAGAGGTAACTGAAAATGCAAGCAGATTAAAAGAGCAAATGGAATCTTTGGCAACAAACCTATCTTCACTTAATGGAGTTTATGGCGGTATGTTATCTGCAATGAAAATTAAAAACTAATTAGTTGAGAAAAAAATTATTAACTAAAAAAACTAATTGGTATGGCTTCAGGTAAATTATCACCAAGGCAGAAAATGATTAACATTATGTACTTAGTTTTCATTGCAATGCTTGCAATGCAAATGTCTAAGGAAGTACTTTCTGCATTTGGATATATGAATGAAAAACTTACAGATAACAATACAACGGCATCTGTTAAAAATAAGTCAACCCTTGAAAATTTAGCGACAAAAGCAAAGGAGCAACCTGAAAAATACAGCGAGCTTTATGTGAAAGCTACGGAAGTTGACAAACTATCTTCAAAATTCAATGATTATTTGGAAGGGAAAAAGCAATTTTTTCTTGCAGGTTTTGATGATTTGAAAGACTATGAGTCAATGGATCCAACAGGCATTGTTGATGAACACTTTTTTAAAGGAGATAAATTAACAACTGAAGGCCAGGAATTTTTGGACTATGTAAACGGCTATAGAGACGCAATAATTAAAATTGTTGGAGAAAAAAGCCAATTGGCAGCAAATATTAAAAACAGATTTGATACTTCTGACCAGGATACGGAAGATGGAAAACAGGGTTGGGTGCAAAACAGGTATGAAGGATTTCCTTTGATTTCAACCGTTACCAATTTAACCTCTATGCAAACCGATATCAGAACAACACAATCTGAAATTTTCGGCAACTTATTGGGCGGACAATTAGAAAGCGATGTTTCTATGTCCAATTATAAAACAATATTAATTCCAGAAAAATCTGCATTTTTTCAAGGTGAGAACTTTAAAGGAAAAATAGTTTTAGGTCGTTATGATGCGTCTTTAAAACCATCGGAAGTGGTGGTTAACGGAAACAAAATCACAACGATTATAGACGGAGGGGCAATTTTAGATTTTCCTGCCGGTGCAGTTGGGGAACGTGATATAAAAGGGAAATTCGTTTTTATTGAAAACGGAAAACCTGTTGAAATTGAAATTAGCAGTTCTTATGCAGTTATTCCAAAACCAAACAGTGCAGTGATTTCTGCAGATAAGATGAATGTTGTTTATAGGGGCGTAGCCAATCCGATGACAATTTCAATTCCTGGAATACCTGATAATTTAGTGAATGCATCAGGTGCCGGATTGTCAAAAGCAAGCGGTTCAGGTAAATATATTATGACACCAAGTGCAGGGAGGGAAGTTAAAATAAATGTTACGGGAAAACTTCCTAACGGACAGTCGGTTAGTTCATCACAGGCCTTTAGGATTAAGGACATTCCTTCACCACAAGGTTCTATCAGAAAACAATCGGGTTATGTTAAAATGCCTGGAGCAAGTTTGGAAAATTCGACCGTTGGGGCAGAATTGCCTGATTTTGATTTTGACTTGGTGCTTAATACATCAGGATTTACGTTAAAAGTGCCTGGACAATCGGCCGTGGTTGTTAGCGGAAATAAAATGAATGATGCCGCCCGAAAAGCAATTGCCAAAGCAAAAAGAGGAGATGTTGTTACAATATTCGACATAAAATCGTCGTTAGGTGGTAATACTTCCTATAAAATAAAAGACGCTTCGGCAGTGAGTATAGAAATACAATAAAATAAATTTTAAATGATGAATAAGAAAAATATTGGAATTTTTATTTTGGCATTTGTGCTGTTCAACTCAATGTATGCACAGTCAAATCTATTGAATGCCAAAAAACCTTCTGATATTGGTAAAAAAACTGCAGAGCAGAAAGCCGTAGACAATGATAAACCGTTAGAATATGGATATGTTGATGACAGGGATATTCTATGGTCTAAGGTAGTTTGGGAATTTGTAGATTTAAATGAGCGACTTAACTTGCCTTTTTATTATCCTGTTGATACGATGAATGTATCTTCTGACAGAAGATCGCTGTTTGACACTTTGTTAAAAGGCATCAAAAATGGGGATATCACGGAAGTTTATGACGATTCCTATTTCACGGCTAAAATGACCAAAGCTGAAATAAACAGCAAGCTTTTTAGAGTTGACACTACAGCTGCTGGTTTTGATGAGATAAATGCCGGAAATACAAATATTGATGAATATGTCGATAAAATTAATTTAACCTCCCAAGATATTGAAGGATTTAAAATTAAAGGACTTTGGTATTTTGACAAACGCCAGGGTGAATTAAAATATCGATTGATTGCATTGGCTCCTATTGCGCCGGATGTTCAAATAATGGGCAGGGAAGATATTGATGTAAACCCGGAGCAATTGGCATTATTTTGGGTTTATTTTCCCGATGCACGCCAAGTGCTTCATAACGCAAAAGTTTTTAATCAAAAAAATTCGGCATACCCAATTTCTTTTGATCATTTGTTAAATGCACGTAGATTCAGTTCCATTATTTATAAAGAAGAAAATATTTATGGAGACAGGGATGTGGATCAATATGTAAAAGGAAATGCTTTATTCCAGGTAATTGAATCCGATAAAATTAAAGAGGATATCAGGAGCAAAGAACTTAATATGTGGAATTATTAATAGATAAAGACAAAATATAAAAACTCCTGCAATTTGCGGGAGTTTTTGTTTTATAAAGTAACTTTACACCATGCAAGTAGATTATATAATTGTTGGATTGGGATTGGCAGGATTGGCCTTTACCAAAGAATTGGAAAAAAACAAAAAATCATACTTGGTTTTTGAGAATCATTCTCAAAATTCTTCAATCGTTGCTGGAGGAATTTACAATCCTGTAGTGTTAAAACGCTTCACGCCAGTTTGGAATGCAACCGAACAATTGACTATCGCTTTGCCGTTTTATGAAGATTTAGAAATTCAATTCCACAAGAAATACCATTTTAAATTCGACATTTATCGAATATTCAAATCGGTGGAGGAGCAAAATAATTGGTTTATGGCCTGTGACAATCCGGTGCTTTCCAATTATATGTCCACAAAATTAATCCTTGAAAAACATGAAGGTATTTTGGCCGATTTCGGTTATGGAAAATTAATCAATACGGGCAGAATTGACACAAAAACCTTGTTGGAAGATTATCGCGATTATTTATTGAAGAGAGATTTGATTAAGTATGAAAGTTTTCAATATTCAGAATTAAAAATTACTGAAAACGGCGTTGAATATAAAGGGTTAAAAGCTTCCAAAATTGTTTTTTGTGAAGGCTTCGGTTTAAAAAATAATCCATTTTTTAATGAGTTGCCCATGCAGGAAGCAAAAGGGGAGTTAATTACCATTCACGCAGCCAATTTAAACATCGATTTTTTAATTAAATCTGCATTGTTTGTGCTTCCGTTAGGTGATCATCTTTACAAAGTTGGCGCTACATTTAATTGGAAAGACAAAACGCAGCTTCCAACGGAAGAAGGAAAAAATGAACTGACGACAAAATTGGAATCATTTATCACGGTACCATATAAAATTGTGGAACATATTGCGGGGATTCGACCAACGGTTAAAGACAGAAGGCCTTTGGTTGGAAAACACCCAAAGCATCCAAATTTGGCAGTTTTAAACGGACTGGGAACTCGCGGCGTTATGATTGCGCCAACAGTTGCAAAAGCACTTTATGATCATTTAGAAAATGAAATTGCGTTGGATAAAGAAATTTCTATTGCTCGTTTTCTTTAGATTTAATCGCATTTGGATCGTATTTTACAAAAATATTAATCCATCCTATTCTTGAAAACCTGATGGTAACCGGCGCTGTTAAAACCAATGCAATAACAATAGGAATAAAACTTTCCACCAAACTAAAGTCAAAAAACAGGGTAACAATTACAAAAGTTGCTATTGAAATAGCCACAGTAAGGGCGTAATTAACATACATGGCTCCATAATAAAAAGAAGGCTCCATCATGTATTTCAAACCGCATTTATTGCAATGTTCATGCATCTCAAAAGCCCTGTTCAATTTAAACATATTTTTTTCTTTCATGAAATCGCCTTCATGGCATCGCGGACATTTATTGAATAAAATGCTGTAAAGCTTGCTCCCTTTTCTAAACATTTATTATTGTATTTGATTGAAATTCAGATAAATATTAAATTTAAAACTTTAATTGAGTGCCAAATTTATTTGTAGTACTTTTGTACGGTTTTTAAAAAACACACAAATTTACATTAAATAATAAACTATTAATGCTTAACGTACATAATTTATCGGTTTCTTTTGCCGGTTCCGATTTGTTTTCAGGAGTTACTTTTAAACTAAATAAAGGTGACAGAATTGGATTAATTGGGAAAAATGGAGCTGGGAAATCGACCCTGTTAAAAGTGCTTTCAAAAGATATTGAAACTACTGGCGGAACTATGGCTTTTGACAAAGAGGTGCGTATCGGATTTTTGCGTCAGGATATTGATTTTGTTGAAGGAAGAACAATTTTGGAAGAAGCTTACCAGGCTTTTGAAGAAATTAAACAGTTGGAGGGTAAATTGGAAATTATCAATCACGAATTGGTGGAAAGAACAGATTATGAAAGTGAATACTATCATGATTTAATGGTTAATTTAAATGAGTTTTCGCACCGATATGAATTGTTGGGTGGCTATAACTATCAAGGAAATACAGAAAAAATATTGCAGGGTCTCGGATTTCAAAGAGAAGATTTTGACAAACTGACGGATACTTTTTCGGGAGGTTGGAGAATGCGTATTGAGCTGGCGAAATTGCTTTTGCAGGAGAATGATATTTTATTGTTGGATGAGCCAACAAACCATTTGGATATAGAATCCATTATTTGGCTGGAAAATTTTCTGAAAGTGTATTCCGGCGCCATTGTTTTGGTTTCTCATGATAAAATGTTTTTGGACAATGTCACCAACAGAACCATAGAAATTTCCTTGGGCAAAATTTATGATTACAAAAAACCATATTCCCAGTTCTTGTTATTGCGCGGTGAAATAAAAGAAAAACAATTACAGGCGCAAAAAAATCAGGAGAAAGAAATTAAGGCCACACAGGTTTTAATAGATAAATTTAGGGCAAAAGCCAACAAGGCAACGATGGCGCAATCTTTAATAAAAAGATTGGATAAAGTGGAGCGCATAGAAGTTGATGATGATGACAATGCGGTGATGAATGTGAAATTTCAGATTTCTAAAGAACCGGGCAAAATTGTTATTGAAGCTGAAAATTTATCGAAGAGTTACGGCAAAAAACATGTGTTAGAAGATGTTGATTTGCTTATTGAAAGAAACAGTAAAATAGCTTTTGTTGGTCAAAACGGACAAGGGAAATCGACTTTGGCAAAAATAATGGTGGGGGAAATTCCGCACGGCGGCCATTTAAAATTGGGACATAATGTGGAAATCGGCTATTTTGCACAAAACCAGTCGGAATATTTGGATGCGGAAAAAACCGTATTGGAAATTATGGAAGATGCCGCAACAGACACCAACCGATCTCGCGTAAGAGATATGCTGGGTTCGTTTTTGTTTAGTGGTGATACCGTGGACAAAAAAGCAAAAATGTTGTCGGGTGGCGAAAGAAACAGACTGGCATTGTGCAAGTTACTGTTGTCTCCATTTAATGTTTTAATTATGGATGAGCCCACAAACCACTTGGATATCGCTTCAAAAAATGTGTTGAAAATGGCGCTCAAAAAATTTGAAGGAACATTAATATTGGTGTCTCACGACAGGGATTTTTTACAGGGTTTGGCCACAACAGTTTATGGTTTTAAAGACAAGGTAATTAAAGAATATTTGGGTGATATCGACTTTTTCCTGGAACAACATCAGATAGAAAATTTGCGTGAAGCTGAAAAAAGAACCGTGGTTGCGAAAAAAACGGATACTTCCAAAAAAGAGGTTCCTAATTTGTCAAGAGAAGATGACAAAGAACTTAAAAAGTTGAAAAATCAATTGTCAAAAATCGAAACCCAAATTGATAATTTGGAAAAAGAAATTTCGGAAATGGATGAAGCTTTAGTGAATGATTATGAGGCAACCTCAACCAAACCCAATTTTTTTGAAAACTATAAAGCAAAAAAGAGCAAAGTGGAAAAGTTGATGGATGAATGGGCTGAAATTGAAGAAAAAACGGAAAATTGTTCATAGAAAATAAAAATAGCCGCACACAACAAATTCACTTTTCCGAAATTGAAAATAGTGGCGTCTCTCTTTTTATAAAACGCGAAGATGAATTGCATCCGTTTATTTCAGGAAATAAATACCGAAAATTAAAATACAATTTGGCGGAAGCCGCCAAACAACAAAAAAACACCCTGCTTACTTTTGGCGGCGCTTTTTCCAACCATATCGCGGCCACAGCCGCGGCCGGATTTGCCTATAACCTTAAAACCATCGGAATTATAAGAGGCGATGAATTGGCCAATAATGTGGCTGAAACAATTCAAAATAACCCAACCTTAAAATTTGCTTCAGAACACAATATGCAGTTTGAATTTGTTTCCAGGGCAGTTTACAAAGACAAAACTTCACCTGAATTTATTGCTTTGCTTAAAGAAAAATTTGGCGACTTTTATTTGGTTCCCGAGGGTGGCACAAATAATTTTGCCGTAAAAGGTTGTGAAGAAATCCTGAGTGAAGAAGATGCCAAATACGATGTTATTTGTTGCGCTGTTGGAACAGGAGGAACCATATCCGGAATTATAAATTCACTGAAAAGCCATCAAAAAGCAATCGGTTTTCCTGCTTTAAAAGGTGATTTTTTGCAACACGAAATCAATAAATACATACTAAAAAAGGATAATTGGAGTTTATGTAGTAATTATCATTTTGGGGGTTATGCAAAAGTTTCAGAAGAATTAATTATATTTATCAACAAATTCAAAAGTGAAACAAAAATTCCTTTAGATCCTGTTTATACCGGAAAAATGATGTTTGGCATCGTGGATTTGGTCAAAAATAATTTTTTTGAAAAAGGAACTAAAATTTTGGCGATTCACACCGGCGGTTTACAAGGAATTGAAGGGATGAATTTGTTATTAAAAAGGAAAAATTCTGTACAAATAGTATAAATATGAAGTTAAAAATTGTTTTAATTTGTTTGTTAACCATAGGTTTTTTATCTAGTTGTAACTCGAAAAAGCAGGTTGTTCACTCAAAGCACAAAATTCAACCAACGGAAAAGAAAGTGGTGGCTGCAAAAGAAAAACATAAGCCAGCAGAGAAAATAATTGAAACAAAACCAACCATTGCAACGTCAACTGTTGAGTATATAAACACTTATAAAGATATTGCTATGAAAGAAATGCAGGAATTTAAAATTCCAGCCAGCATTACTTTGGCACAGGGAATTATAGAATCCACAAGCGGCAACAGCGAGCTTACCAAAAGATCGAATAACCATTTCGGCATAAAATGCCACAAAGGCTGGGAAGGCGACCATACTTTCCATGATGATGATGAAAAAGGAGAATGTTTCAGGGTGTATAAAGATCCTTTAATTTCATACAGAGACCACTCGTTATTTTTAACCAAAAGAAGCCGTTATGCTAATTTATTTACATTGAAAGATGGCGATTATGTTGGTTGGGCTCAGGGTTTAAGCGAAGCCGGTTACGCAACCGACAGGCGTTATCCCGCAAAATTAATCGGGTTAATAGAAAAATATGATTTGCATAAATATGATGCGGAAGTTTTGGGAATTCCTTTCAAAAAAGTGGAGAATATGAGTATGGTTCAACATATTGTCATTAAAGGCGATACTTTATATAACATTTCGAAAAGGTATGGTTTAACGGTTGAAGAACTTAAAAAAATCAATGAATTGGGTTCCAGCGATATCAGTATCGGACAGGCGTTGAGTATTACAAAATAAATTACTGAAAATGCATTATTGCTTTTCCGTTTTTACCTTCTTCAATTCTGAAAATTAAATAGCAGTTAAAGTTAATCTACCAAATTAAAAATTGCAATCGCGTACAAATAGAATCTCACAAAACGCAGCAATCCAAAAAGCAATACGCCTTTTAACGGATATTTAATAATACCGGCCGCCAATGTGGTAATGGAATAGGGTATTGGCAACAGTGCGCCTACAACAATTAAAAAGCCGCCCCATTTTCTGATGTTTCTGATATGTTTGTCCATTTTCACTTCAAGATATACGTGTACAGACGGTATTTTTGTGATGGCTACCCCAATAAAATAGGCAATGATTCCTCCAACATAAGATATTAATGCCAAAATTGATAAATAAAATAGGGGAAAAGCTGACTTACTTGCCCAGGCGATAAAAAGTTCGGGCGGAATTAATCCTAAAATTGATTCGGAAATTAAAAATACACCCAAAACGCCCAAAGTAGGAAACGTATCTGTGATGATATTTAAAAGTGTATTAACATCAATTACAAAAAAGTGAATGGCTAAAATACCGCCAATAAATAACAATATTAAAGGAATGGCCTTTAACATGCTGCTTCCCAAAAAACTATAAAAACCAGTATAGCCGTAGTATTGATGCATCAACTTTAGTCGTGATTTTTTTTGTTTTCCTTGAGTGATACTCATATTTGTGTTTTTGATATTTTTTAATTGTTTGCAAATGTACTCTTTGTTGTTCAAAATTTGAGACCTCAAAATGTTATTGTTAACTTAAAGTTTTTCATAAAGAATAAACTTTATTTGATAAATTGAGTTTGCAATCTTAGTTGTAAAACTGATTGTATTTTAATAAAAAAAGCACGAGTTTATGCTGATAACCAGTAAATTGCATCAACTTAGGTAAAACATAAACTTTAATAAATTTATACCTTAAAAAAAGAATTAATTTTGAATTATTATTTTTAACGTATTTTTGCAAAATATGATGAATAAACTTTCAGATTGGTTGCCTACCACAAACAAAGAGGTGAAACTCAGAGGTTGGGATGAACTTGACGTAATATTATTTACAGGCGATGCCTATGTGGACCATCCCGCGTTTGGCGCAGCCGTGATTGGCCGTCTATTGGAAAGTTATGGTTTACGGGTGGCCATTGTGCCGCAACCGAGTGTGCACGACAATTTACAGGATTTTACCAAATTGGGCACACCAAAATTATTTTTTGCCGTTACCGGCGGTTGCATGGATCCTATGGTGAGCAATTACACCGCAAGCAAAAAAAAACGTGACAATGATGCCTATACGCCCAACGGCGATAAAGGTTTCAGACCCGATTATGCGACCACGGTTTATTCAACTATTTTAAAGGAAAAATTCCCTGAAGTTCCCATTTTAATTGGGGGAATTGAAGCTTCGCTTAGGCGAGTCACCCATTATGATTATTGGAGCGACAACTTAAAACCAACCATATTAATAGATTCAAAAGCCGATTTGCTGGTTTATGGAATGGGCGAACAGCCCTTGCATGAAATTGTGAATCTGTTAAAAAAAGGCGTTCCTTTTTCAAGCATCAGAACCGTGAAACAAACCGCTTTTTTGGTTGATAAAAGCGATGAAATCCCTAAAAATAAAAATTGGAAAGATGTAACCATCAATTCTCATGAAGTTTGCTTGAAGGACAAAAAATCCTATGCATCAAACTTTAAAGTGATTGAACAGGAATCCAATAAACTGCATGCCAATAGGATTTTACAGGAGGTTAAAGATTATACTCTGATCATAAATCCGCCTTATGAAACAATGACTGAAGCTGAAATTGACGCTTCTTTTGATTTGCCATACACCCGTTTACCGCATCCAAAATACAATTTGCGCGGACCTATTCCTGCGTTTGAAATGATTAAATTTTCCATAAACATCCACAGAGGTTGTTTTGGAGGTTGCAGTTTTTGCACCATCTCCGCGCATCAGGGAAAATTTATTGCCAGCAGAAGTCAGGAGTCCATTTTAAAAGAAGTGGATAAAGTGGCGAACATGCCCGATTTTAAAGGGTATTTGTCGGATATTGGCGGTCCGTCGGCAAATATGTACAAAATGAAAGGAAAAGTGCAGGAAATTTGCGACAGATGTGTTTCGCCTTCTTGTATTTCTCCAGTGATTTGCCATAATTTAGACACTTCACACAAACCTTTAACCGAACTTTACAAAGCAGTTGACAAACATCCGAAAGTAAAAAAGTCATTTATTGGAAGTGGTATTCGACACGATTTATTGGTGCCCGAATTCAACAAATTAGCCGATCCAAAAGAACTGGACGCTTATACGGAAGAAGTGATGACCAACCATGTTTCGGGCCGATTGAAAGTGGCGCCGGAGCACACTTCAGACAATGTGTTGAAACTGATGCGGAAACCTTCTTTTACCTATTTCCACAAGTTTAAAGAGCGTTTTGATGCCATAAATATGCGTAAAAAACTTAATCTGCAATTGATTCCATATTTTATTTCAAGCCATCCGGCCTGCGAATTGGAAGATATGGCGAATTTGGCTGCGGAAACCAAAGACATGGGATTTCAATTGGAACAGGTTCAGGGTTTTACGCCTACACCAATGACCGTTGCCACGGTTATTTATTACAGTGGTTACCATCCTTATACGCTAAAACCTACCAAAACGCCGAGAACAAAACAAGAAAAAGACGAACAACACAAATTTTTCTTTTGGTACAAAAAGGAAAACCAGCAATGGATCAGAAACACGTTGACAAAAGTTGGCCGAACAGATTTGTTGCAGCGATTGCTTCCCGAAAATAACAGTTGGCGTAAAAACAAAAATGCACCGGCAAAAAACACTTTTAATGATACCATTCCTTTTAAGCCATCAGCCAAAGGAAAATTTTTCAAAAAAAACAAATCAAAATAATTTAGCTTAAAATAAATTTAGGACTTTAATTTAAAGTCCTAAATTTGTTTTTACATTAAACAAATAAATAATGAAAAAATTATTCCTATTTTTTTTATTGTTTTCAGCTTCTTTAATTGCCCAAAATAAAGTTAAAGTTGATTTAAGCAATCCAAACGGAACTATTTACACCCACCTATATTTTTTAAATTCCAATTCCTATGCGCCTCAAAAAGCAGCCGCCACAATTTATGGTTATGATGGCATTGAAGCACAGGAAATTGCAATCAAATTAAAGACAATTATGGATGCTAAAGGGCTTAAAGTCGATTTTAGCAAGGTGCCAACCGATAGCATATATTCAGATACAACAATTACCAAAAGTGGAAATCAATACCTTTTATTTCCAAAAAAGATGCCTGAGATATATTTGGAAAAAATTGGAAAAAATTGGTATTATTCCAAAGAAACTTCCGGTAAAGTTTTAGAACTTTATGATTTGATGTATCCTTGGTATTCTGAAAAATTACAGGAAATAATCCCTGAAGCAGGGCACAGAAAACTTTTTAATGTTGAACTTTGGCAGTACTTCGGATTGCTTATTTTACTGATTATCAGTGTAGGATTGTTTTATGTGTTGCGGAAAATTGTTTATTTTATTTTGAATAAAATTCAGCATTTAATCATCAACATATCAAATGACAAGATTAAATCCTCCTTGAAAAAACTGACGCACCCGGTTGTTTTATTAATTTTAATGGCGTTTGTCAAAAACACTTTGCCATCTTTGGTGCTGCATATTGATGTTTACAATTTTTTGGTTTTGGCAATTAATATGATGGTGGTTGTTTTTTGGATTTATGTATTCCTAAAACTTGTGAATTCAATAATGAGCATTTATGCCGATTTTGCCGAATCAACGGCTTCTAAACTAGATGATCAATTGGTGCCTGTGTTAAGAAATTTTTTAAAGGGACTCGTTATATTTCTTGGGATACTTAAATTTTTAACACTTTTTGGCGTTGATCCGGTTACGGTTCTTGCCGGTGCTTCCATTGGCGGTATCGCGGTGGCGTTGGCTTCACAGGATACAGTTAAAAACTTTATAGGAACCATCATGATTTTTGTTGACAAACCTTTTCATATAGGCGATTGGATTGAAGCAGGAACCGTCATTGGAACCGTTGAAACGGTTGGTTTTAGATCAACTACTGTGCGTGCTGCCGATACCACAATTTTCCAAATTCCCAACAGCCAGCTTTCGGAAATGGTGGTAAATAACAAGGGTTTGAGATCTTTTCGCCGATATACCACAAATTTGGGAATTCGCTATGATACGCCTCCCGAACTTATTGAGGCTTTTGTTTTGGGAATCAGAAGAATTATTGAATTGGAACCTTCAACAAGAACAGAAGAATTTAATGTTGAATTTGCTGGTTTTGCGGAATCTTCCTTATCGATACTTTTAAATGTTTATTTTGTAAATTTAGATTGGGCAAATGAGCAATCCTCTAAACACATATTGCATATGAAGATTTTGAAATTGGCCAATAGTTTGGGCGTTGGGTTTGCATTCCCGTCATCGACTTTAATGATAGAACAAATTCTCGATAAAAAAAGTGTTGACAGTAATTATGACGTCGATGAAAAAAGGATTCAAGAAATATTGGATTCCATTAATTTAAATCAGTAATATGAAAAAAATTGTCATAGCGCTCGTCTTAACCATATTTTTTTCGTGTAAGGAAAACGGCAGTGCACGCAAACCAATTAAACAAGTTACCGTTGAACAAAACTGGACAGAAATGCAAAAGAAACTAAGTAAATATGTCACTTTTAAGCTGACATCAGACATTAATGTTTTAACAGAAAATGAACGTAAAATGTTGCCAATTCTGATAAAAGCGGCAGCAATAATGGATGAACTGTTTTGGTATGAAGCCTATGGAGACAAAAATCAACTTTTAGACAGTATTTCAAATGAAGAAACCAAAAAATTTGTTGAAATTAATTACGGTCCGTGGGACAGGCTTGATGGAAATATTCCTTTTATTGATGGTGTTGGAAATAAACCCGCAGGCGCAAATTTTTATCCGACAGATATGACAAAATTGGAATTTGATGCCTTTGCGGATGAAAACAAATCGAGTTTATACACTTTCGTAAGAAGAAATAAGGATGGAAATTTGTTTACAATTCCTTACCACATTCAATTTAAAAACGAGGTTAAAGAGGTGGCAAATTTATTGCTGGAAGCTTCAAAATTGGCTGATGACCCAGGACTCAAATACTATTTAGAGCTGCGTGCACAGGCATTTTTAGACGATAAATACCAAGCCAGCGATTTGGCCTGGATGGATATGAAAACCAATACGCTTGATATTGTGATTGGCCCAATTGAAACTTATGAAGACCAGCTTTATGGAAACAAAGCTTCGCATGAAGCCTATGTGCTTATAAAAGACCAAGTTTGGAGTGAAAAATTGGCGCATTTTGCCGGTTTTTTGCCCGAATTACAAAGCGAACTTCCGGTTTCGGAAGTTTATAAAGCGGAAATTCCCGGAACCGATTCCGATTTAAACGCCTATGATGTAGTTTATTATGCAGGCGATTGCAATGCAGGCAGTAAAACTATCGCCATTAATTTACCTAATGATGAGACAGTTCAATTGCAAAAAGGCACAAGAAGATTGCAGTTAAAAAATGCGATGCGCGCCAAATTCGATATTATTTTAAAGCCCATTTCTGAAGTTTTAATTGATTCAAGCCAAAGAAAATATATAACGTTCAATGCTTTTTTCGCCAATACCATGTTTCATGAAGTGGCGCACGGATTGGGAATAAAAAATACGATAAATAACAAAGGAACCGTTAGAAATGCTTTAAAAGAACAGGCTTCTGCTTTGGAAGAAGGAAAAGCCGATATTTTAGGATTGTATATGGTGCAGCAATTACATAATAAAGGGGAATTGGAGGGTGATATGAAAGATTATATGACTACTTTTATGGCAAGTATTTTTCGTTCTGTACGTTTTGGAGCTTCAAGCGCGCACGGAAAAGCCAATATGATTCGGTTTAATTTTTTTAAGGAAAAAGGCGCTTTCACAAAAAATGCAGATGGCACTTATAAAGTTAATTACGATAAAATGGAGGAAGCGATGCGGCAGTTGTCATTCTTAATTTTGACCTTGCAGGGCAACGGTGATTATGATGGCGTTGTTAAATTGGTTGAAGAAAAAGGAATAATTTCTCCTGATTTACAACGTGATTTAGACAAGTTAAGCAAAGCCAATATTCCTGTAGATGTTATTTTTGAGCAAGGAATCTAAGTTTGAAAGTTAAAAGCAAAAACAATTAAACGATTAAACATTTCAACAAATAAATAAACCAAAAAAGCTTCCTGAAAATGTGATTTTCAGGAAGCTTTTTTTTGACTTTTTAAATAACCAAGCCTGCAACAGGGCTACGCTACCATAGACCAGTTAAATTTTGAAGCATTCAATGAAGGAATTTATCTGAAGGAACAAGTCGAAAATTACAAAAAAGGCAACGGATATTACCCTGAACTTGTGCAGACGGATGAAATTTACATGAATCGGGAAAACCGGAAATACCTCAAAGAAAGAAATATACGGCACACGGGCAAACCCTTGGGAAGAAAGCCAAAAGAAGATTTAAGCCGATATGAAAAAGACAAACTAAAAAAAGAACGGGGAGAACGAAACCACATAGAAGGCAAGTTTGGACAAGGAAAATCAAAATACAAACTCAATAAAATTCTGGCAAGATTGGAGCAAACAAGCGAATCTTGGATAGCGGCCATCTTCTTTGTGATGAATATTCTAAAGCTATGCAAGGAATATTTTTGGCTCGTTTTAAATCGCCTTTTTTTCAAGCTATTTTTGAAAAATACCCTTTACAAAAATCAATTTCTTACAAAATTAAATCTCAATATGGCTTAAAATCAATACAGTTTATCAGCAAGCCCTAATTAATGTTTAAAAATAATGTTCTAATATATTAAAGTGAACTGCAATTATTCTTAAAGATTTGTTGCGTTGGTTATTTAAATAACTCCTTAACTTCGTTGATGTTAAACGATTTTTTATCTTCATCAATTGAAATAATACCTGTGGCAACCGCTTTTTTTCTAAGTTGCAATGAAACTATTTTTTCTTCTATGGTATCTTTGCAAATCATTCTGTAAGCCAAAACATTTTTGGTTTGCCCAATACGATAGCACCTGTCTATAGCTTGGTTTTCAACGGCAGGATTCCACCATGGGTCAATAATAAAAACGTAATCGGCTTCTGTTAAATTCAATCCCGTGCCTCCGGCTTTTAGGCTGATCAGAAAAACCCTTATTTTTTCATTTGATTGAAAATTATTGACATTATCTTGTCGGTTTTTAGTTTTTCCGTCAAGATATTCATAAGAAATATTTTCTTCATCAAGTCTTTCTTTCACAATTTGGAGCATTTTCACAAATTGTGAAAAAACCAAAATTTTATGGTTTCCCGTTTTTTCTTTGATATTTTCAATCAAAATTTCAAGTTTGGCCGAATAATTTCCATAATCTTCTTCATCATTTGTTAAAGCAGTTGAGTTGCAAATCTGCCGCAATTTAGTCAAGCCTTCCAAAATGTACATTTGCGATTTTTCTGCCCCATTCTCATCAATTTTGTTTAACAGATAATCGCGATATTTATTTTTGTAAGCTTCGTAAACTTTACGTTGTTCAGGCTCCATTTCGCAATAAATAATGCTTTCTGTTTTCTCGGGAAGTTCTTTTGCCACATTTTCCTTGGTTCTGCGAAGCAGAAAGGGGGAAATAATTTTACCCAGCAAAACAGAGGTTTCCACGTTTTTTTCTTTGTCGATTGCATCAGAAAAATTGTTTTTAAAATGGCTGATATTTCCCAATAACCCCGGATTTAGAAAATTGAGTTGCGCATACAAATCGAAGGTGTTATTTTCAATTGGCGTTCCGGTAAGCACCAACCGATTATATGAATTGAGCAGCCTCACAGCTTTGTATCGTTTTGAATTTGGGTTTTTTATGGCCTGGCTTTCATCTAAAATTACATAGTTAAATTTAAAATCTTTCAAGAATTCGATATCATTTAGCAGCGAGCCATAGGTGGATATAATGATGTCAAATTTGCCGAAATCGGCCGTGTTGCCAGCCCTTGAATTTCCCACAAAAGGATGAATTTTTAAGGTTGGGCAAAATTTCTCAACCTCGGCCATCCAATTAAAAATTAATGATGTGGGCGCAATAATGAGCGAGGGAACTTTATTTTTTTCAACAGATTTTAAATATTGTAAAAATGTGATGGTTTGCAGGGTTTTTCCTAGCCCCATATCATCTGCCAAGCAACCTCCCAATTTGTTTTTGTGCAAAAAAACCAGCCAATTTAAGCCATGATGCTGGTAATCCCTTAACGAGGCATTGATGTCTTTTGGAATGGAAATGTTTTCAATTCCTAAAATGTTCTGCAAGCGTTTTTTCTTTTGGTATAAATCTTCCAGAAAAGAGGGCTTGCTTTCCATTTCATTGTACAGTTCGTCTATAATTCCAAATTGATAATTCGAAATTTGAATGCTGTTTTTCTTTACTTCACCTGTTTTAAAATAGGTTGAAAATTTTCGCATCCAGTTTTCGGGCAAAATTCCAAGTGAACCATCGTCAAGGGAAACGAAATTGGATTTTTTTAAAAACGCTTTTTGCAATTCTTTTAGATTCACTTTTTGATTGCCGAAACTAATATCGATTTCCATATCAAACCAATCTATTTCCGATTTTAAATTGACACTAATCACCGGTTTGTGAATGTTAAATTTGAATGATTTTAGCTCTTTGGCACCAAAAACTTTGATGCCTAAATTTTTCATTCTTTCTATGGCATGAAGCATCCAGTAGTTTTCAAAAAGTTGTTCCGGCAATAGGTAAAAAAGGTTTTTTTGGTCTTTAAAAGAGGGATGTAGCGCTCTTATTTCTTCAATAAAATTATCTTCAAACGACTGGTTCCGCTCCTGAAAGTTTATTTTTTTGGTGTCATTTTCATCATCATTAAGGATTAATTCATTTGAAAAAACCGAGACCATGTTTTTATTTTCATACTGCACAATTGCGTCAAAAACAATGTAAGAACCTTCCAAATCTTTTAAATAGACGTGTTTTTCCAGCTGTGATTCTTGGTATTGGGCTTTATTTTTTTTGAAAATATTTTGCTGAATTTCATATTTCTTCGCCAATGGCACTAGGATGTTTTGATTGAAATTTTTGAAATCCCTTTTGAGATAGTTCGTGTCCTTATGATGGCTGTAATATTCTAATGACAACCGCAAATCGGTAGTGGTTATTGGATAAAGTACGTTATCCTCTATAATAAAAAAAGGGGTAATTAATAATTTTTGAGCATCTATATTGTGGTTTTTGCCATTGATGGCTATTTTAGGTTTTAGGTTGTAAAAAAGATCAGTTTCCGACAAAACAAAATATAGTTTTATTTCCGCTTCTGCAATTGTCAAGGGTTGTAGATTTTTCCTGGTCAATGAATTTTTTGGGTTGTGGGCATAAATGAATTTTGAATGCAGTTCGGGAAGAATTTCATTGAAAAGATGCGTTATTTTTTGTTGTTCCTGTAAATCGGCTTTATTCTTTTTTGAAAAGATCGCTTTTTTGATTTGCAGCAATTTAAAAACAAAATTCCGGTCATTGTCATTTTCAAAAACGTCAATATGGTATTCTAAATTGGAAAAATAAATTTCGTCGAAAGAGGATGAAAAATCTGTTTTTGCTTTGTTGAATTTTGCTTTAACAGGAAAAATATCCTGAAATTTTGATTTGGTCATTTCAATACAAACCCCAACGCCAAAACTTCTATTTTCGGCAACCTCAGCATAAGGCAATTGCGCCAATAAATTGCCATCTTCAGTTTTATGTAAGGAAATATTGGTGAGTGGCGCAATATTTTGGAATTTTGATGTTTGGTAAATTCCATCGGGTTTAAGTGTAAATTCAAAATATTTTTGGTAATCGTCATTTAATGTCAGTCCGTATGGTTTTAAAAATTCGGAAATCTGATTTTCTAAATAATTTTCCGTAAAAAAATCATTCCCAAAAGTACTGATCACCAATTTTAAGGCACTCAAGCGATGTTCGCAAAATTTATCTGTTTTGGTGCAGGTGCATTTTGTTGACAAAATGCCCGTTTCTTTGTCGAAATTAAAAACTTGTCGACTGCCATTCCATCCAATTACTGAAGTTTCTATTTTTTTGAAGTTCACCGCGTCTATAGTTACTTGAGGTGAATAAAAAAGTTGATTGGGCAACTTTTTTGATAACTCTTCAAAATTCAGAAGGGCATTAGTCAGCAAAATCTGATTTTCCTTAAAATTTATTGAACTTTGAATTTCCTTCGCTGGCTTTAATTCTTCACCATAAAGCATTAAAATTTCACCGGATTTTATTCCTTCCGCAATTTTATTTAATGAAGCGACCGTATGTTTGCAAATGCCGCCATAATCATAAGGACAATTGCAAGAAGTTGCATTTACTTTGTTGTTTTTTAATTCTATCGTTATTTTATAAGGCTTATTGGCGGAGCCTTTGCAGGTGAATTCAAAAAAATCATTGGAATTTGAAACCAACTTAGGATAAAGATAGTTGGATTTTCCTTTGGTGGCTGCAGTGCTGTTTGCTTTTATAAAGTCTTTTATTAATTTTGCGTACATATATATATTACAACATTATTTGAAGATTCCAAAAATAATGAATTAATATAAAAATGGTGCTATTTACTTTTATTTGTATTTATTTTTTCATTGCCTTATGTTTGTTTGTTTGTTTTCAGCTTTCAAATAACTTAAGACCGCATATTTTTTATTTTTTCTAAATTGCCGGTTTTTTGAGATCGTTAAAACTGTTTTGCTTTGAAAATGCTGCTTTTTTAATTTAAATGATTGAATAGTGCCAATTGTATTCATCTAAATTAATTTCTTTTCAATTGTCTTTGAATTTTTTCAATGGCAGATTCAATGGGTTTATCCGGTTCGATGACATTGTAGGCGCCCCAAAATTCAGGATCTTTAAATCCGGATGTATTGTCGCTCATAATTACGGATGGCCTTAAACGGTCTTTAGGTTTGGGAAGTTGGCTTGCGTCGCTTTTTTCCCAATCGGTAACCGCCATTTCAATGGTGGTGTAATAGATGGTATTGAACCATTTTTTAGCCCAGTCAATTTTAAATCCGAGTTCAACCCGGCTGTAGCCATAATACCATTTGCCGTCTTTTTCTCTATATTCCACCTGATAATAAGCTTCAATTGGAAGAACATCGGCATCTTTAGGCTTTTTAATGATAAAAATCCTGCTGGCTTTTTGTTTGTTTTCAAGATTTAAGTAAAATTTTGCATTGGTTAAGGCCAATGTTTGCGCATCAATATATAATTTTCCGTAAAAAAGTGGATCATTGATGTGTCTTTTTTGTTTAAAATTTACGACATAAATAGGTCTGTTATCAATTTTTGTGGTGTTGTCAAAAGTAAAATCATAAATATCAACCATATCTTCAGCGAATATCATGTCGGTATTTTTCATAATATCAAGATATATGGTGTTAAACGGGCCGCCCCTAAGTTTAAAAGCCACAGTATCCAGTTTGTTGTAATCGGTGCTTTTTCGCGCTTTGTATATTTTTAAAATATCGCTTCTGTCGGCCGTGTAAGGTTGTTTATAAATTTCAACAACGGCTTCTGAAAGTGACACGTAAGTTCTTCTTTTTTTGATGGTTTCTCTATAAAATGAAGTCATTTTAAGGTCGTCATTATCATAATTTTTACCTTTTCTTTTCAGCATTTCCTGCACCAAAGAAGTGGCGTCTTTCACATTAATTTTAACCTCCGAAAGTTCTTCTATATATGTTTCGAGTTTAATGATTGTATTGCCCTTATCAAAATCAGACAAGCTGATTACTTTACTGGTGTAACCCATAAATGAAACAGTGACCCTGCGGTCGGCATAATTATCAGGAACCTTTAACAGAAAATTTCCTTGAGAATTTGTAATGGTACTGATATTTGTTCCATTAACCAGCAATGTCGCAAATTCCAACGGTTTTTTTGTTTTGCTGTCTATAACCCTTCCTCGATATTCATTAAATCCAATGGTATCGTTTGGAATTCTGTTGGTTGCATAACTGGCATTTTGAAATCCGACAATGATTAAGATGAATAAAAATGAGGTGAATAATGATTTTTCGGCTGAAAATGAAACCTGTTTTATCATGGCGCACAAGTTTAAGTTAAAAGGTAAATTTGACTACACAAGATACTAATTTTTAAGCAAATAAAAAAGACTAAATTTTAAAAACAGCAGTTGTAAAATGCAAAGCATATTTTGGGCCTGCCTGCCTTTTCGGTTGGCGTTCCCGCTGAAAAAGCGGTCGGGCTTTTTGCTGCAAGTCCTCGTTGCGCCCAAAAGCGCAACTGTGGGCTTTCCGCTTCAATCCCTAACCAAATAGTTTTTAAAACAAAAATCAATTTCAAAAGTTTATAAATATTGTAATTTTAATGATTCAGCAAAAAAAAAGGAACTGCATTACTGCAATTCCTTTTTAAGTTTTTTGTGTTATAGGGTCTTTTTAGGAACCGGGAAACCACGATCCCGCAACAAGGCGTCTATTTTGGCGTCTCGTCCCCTAAATTGTCTGAATGCTTCTGCAGGATCAACGGAATTTCTTGGTGCAAATAAATATTTTACCATTTTTGCCGCCAATTCTTTGTCGTAAAATCCGCCCGGTGCTTCTTCAAAAGCTTCTGCAGCATCTGCGGTAAGCACATCGGCCCACATATAACCATAATAGGCAGTTGCGTAGCCTTCACCAGAAAAAACATGGCCAAAATGAGGCGTGCGATGGCGCATAACCAATTCTTTGGGCATATTCATGGCGGTTAAAGTTTCTTTTTCAAAAGCGGCGACATCAATATTTGTTGGATCAGCCAAATGAAATTTCATATCCATTATGGCAGAAGCCAAATATTCCGTGGTGGAGAATCCCTGATTAAAAGTGGCGGATTTTTTAATTTTTGCCACCAAAGCGGCAGGAATTGCCTCTCCGGTTTTATAATGAACCAAAAATTGGCTGATCACTTTATCTGTTGAAAGCCAACGCTCCAAAACTTGTGACTGAAATTCGGTATAATCCCTCACGCCGCTGTTAAGTGTAGGATATTTTACGTTTGCAGAAAAGAAATGCAAGGCATGGCCAAACTCGTGCAAAAATGTTGTGGCGTCATCCCAAGAGACCAAAACGGCTTCACCCGGACCCGGTTTTACAAAATTTGAATTGTTTGATCCCAAAACGGTTTTTTTGCCGTCAAATGTTGAAAAATCTCTATAAGTTGTTGCCCAGGCGCCAGATCTTTTTCCTTGACGCGCAAAAGGATCCAAATACCACAATCCGATATGTTCGCCAGTTGATTTGTTGGTAACTTCCCAAACTTTTACGTCTTCATGAAATACCGGAACAGTTCCTTCCGGCACGGGCGTAAACTTGAAATTAAACACTTCATCGGCCACAAAAAACAACGCTTGGGTCAATTTGTCCAATTGCAAGTATTGTTTCACTTCATCAGAATCCAAATCGTATTTTTCTTTTCTTACTTTTTCTGAATAATACTGATAATCCCAAGGTTCAATGGTGATATTATCATTATTTTTGTTTGCAATAGCCTGCATATCAGCAACTTCTTCGTTAACTCTTGCAATGGCTGCAGGCCAAACGGCATTCATAAGCGCCATAGCATTTTCGGGCGTTTTGGCCATTCTGTTTTGCAGGCGCCATTCGGCAAAATTATCAAAACCTAAAAGCCCCACACGTTCTTTTCTGAGCTTCAGGATTTTGGCCACATTTTCTTTATTGTCGAATTGGTCGTTATTGTCGCAGCGAGAATAGTAGTTTTTCCATACTTTTTCTCGCAAGGTTCTTTCATCCGAATAGGTTAAGAAAGGCGTCATGGAAGATCTTGTGTTGGTAATGGCATATTCACCTTCTCGACCTTTGTCTTTTGCTGCTTTTTCAGCCGCTTTAATCATCGATTCCGGCAATCCGCTTAATTGGTCTTTTGTTAAGTAAACCACATAATTTTCTTCGTCGGCTAAAATATTGTTGGAGAAATTGGTGTAAATTGAAGAAAGTTCTTTGTTAATGGCGGCATAACGCGCTTTTTTAACGTCATCCAATTCCGCTCCGTCCATGGCGAATCTTTCATAAATAAGTTTTATAACTCTTTCTTGGTCGGCTTCTAACGGATTTTTCAAAGAATTTTCGTAAACCGCTTTAATTCTGTCGAATAATTTTTTGTTTTGGGAAATTTTTGAGCTAAACTCCGACAATATTGGCGCCATTTCTCCTTGAATTTTTCTGAACTCCGGCGAAGATAAATTGGCGCTCCAAATTCCGTAGTATTTAAAAATGCGATCGAGCACATCTCCCGATTTTTCCATCATCACTATGGTGTTTTCAAAAGTTGGCGCTGCCGGATTGTTGGTGATGGCATCAATTTCTTCCAAATTTAAAGCCATGCCTTTTTCCAAAGCCGGTTTAATGTCGTTGAGGTTCATTTTGTCAAAAGAAGGAACACCACCGTAAGGACCAGTCCATTTTTCCAATAACACATTGTTGTTTTGCATAGTTGACTCTTTTTCTTTGTTTTGCGCAAAAGTGGCGGAAACTATTAAAGTGCAAAAAATAACCGACTTTAATGTTCTTGTCAAAAGATATTTATTCATAATTGGGATAAGTTTGGGAAGCTTATTTTGCAATAAAGCTTGTTTGTTTATAGGTTCAAATTTAATTATTTATAAGCAATAATTTTCAATCGAGATGTAGTTTATATTCGTTTTAAAGAACAGGTAAAATTTTCATTTTTTGTGAATTAAAAATGGTGATATTTTGGGTTGAATCAGTTATTAAAAATGAATTTGCGATGTTTTCACAAAAATCATATAAAATTTTGTGCCTTTTCCTATCACACTGTCATTTTTAATGATAACCGGTGTGCACTCCGACCTTGAAACAATGCCGTCTTGATTTTTAGGCGTTGAGAAATACCATAAAATGCTAATTTCCTTTTTGTTTTTGTCATTGGCCTTTGAAATAAACTCAGGCTGTTTGAATAATTGGCTCAAAGCTTTTATTTTTCCTGTTTTTGGAACTTTTACAATAATAGGTGAACCCATAATTTCTTTCACTTCAGTAAGACTGTGGCCATTTTCAACCGCAGCAATTTTGGTGTTTTGTTCGGTTAGAAATGCGCTAAAAGCAGGATAGTTTTTTTCTATGGCTTCTTGCGCATGCAAAACGCCTGAAAATATGGATAAAATAAAAATAGCGGGGATAAAAGTTCTTTTCATCTGTTTATTATTTATTTTTTATTGGTACAGCTGCAGTTCGCTATTAATCATTTCTTGTGTATCAAAATTTGTTATGCTCGTTTCATAAGACCAATATACAAAAAAACCTTAAAAACAATGAGATTCAATTATTTTGAAAAATTTTGAAAATTAAAAATCAATATTGATGAATTTTTTAGCTTGAAATATGTCTGAATCTGCTATCTATTTCAGCAAAAAAAGGAACTGCAATTAAGCAATTCCTTTTTTATTTATGTTGAAATGATCAATTAAATCAAGTCGATTTCTTATTTCCCCAGCTCAACAAACAAACCTTCTTCTGTGTTGTTTATTTTTGCTAAGTGCTTTTTAGTCAAATCTTTAATGGTTTTGTCCCATTTTTTATTGCTGAAGCCCGATTGTGTTTTTAAGTCGTTCAATAATATAGGGGAATTCGCTTTTAAAATGTTGAAAATTGCTTTTTCGTCCTCGCTCATTTCCACCGCTTTTTTCTCCGGTCTCATTTGCGGAAAAAACAAAACTTCCTGAATGGAACTGTTGTTGGTCATAAACATCACCAACCGGTCGATTCCAATGCCAATTCCCGAGGTTGGCGGCATTCCGTATTCCAGTGCACGTAAAAAGTCCTGATCAATAAACATCGCTTCGTCATCGCCTTTTTCGGTCAATTTTAACTGCTCTTCAAAACGTTCGCGTTGTTCAATGGGATCATTTAATTCTGAATAGGCATTCGCCAATTCTTTGCCGTTCACCATCAATTCGAAACGCTCGGTTAAGGCCGGATTTGAACGGTGTTCTTTGGTGAGCGGACTCATTTCTTTTGGATAATCGGTAATAAATGTTGGCTGAATATAGTGGTGTTCGCACATTTCGCCGAACAATTCATCAATCAATTTACCAACGCCCATGGTTTCATCAACCGCAACGCCCACTTTTTTGCAGACTTCTTTCAATTCATTTTCATCCATTCCCGCAACATCAAAACCGGTATGTATTTTTATGGCTTCCAAAATGGGCACTCTTGGATAAGGCGCTTTAAAACTCACTATATTTTGTCCTATTTGTACTTCAGTGGTTCCGTTTGAATCTATGGCGACTTTTTCCAGCAATTCCTCGGTCATTTTCATCATCCAGAGGTAATCTTTGTAAGCCACATATAATTCCATCACGGTAAATTCGGGATTGTGGGTTCTGTCCATTCCTTCATTTCTGAAATCTTTGGAGAACTCATAAACGGCATCAAATCCGCCAACAATCAGTCTTTTTAAGTACAATTCGTTCGCAATTCGCAAATACAAAGGCATATCCAAGGCATTGTGATGCGTTTTAAAAGGACGTGCGGCTGCGCCACCAGGAATTGGCTGTAATATTGGCGTTTCCACTTCCAAATAATCTCGTTTGTTGAAAAAATCTCGAATGGAATTCGTAATTTTTGTTCTTTTTATAAAGGTTTCTTTTACGTGATCGTTTACAATTAAATCAACATATCTTTGGCGATATCTTAACTCGGCATCAGAAAAAGCATCGTGCACTTTTCCGTCGGCATCCGTTTTAACCACAGGAAGCGGACGCAGACTTTTTGACAACACCGTAAGCTCCTTTACATTTATAGATTCCTCACCAACTTTCGTTTTAAAAATTTCGCCTTTAATGCCAATAATATCGCCCATATCCAATAATTTTTTGAATACGGTGTTGTACATGGTTCCTTCAGCATCAGATGAAATTTCATCACGGTTGATGTAAATTTGCATTCTTCCGCTGGCATCTTTTAACTCGGCAAAAGAGGCTTTTCCCATAATTCTTCTGCTCATCATTCTTCCCGCCAAAACAACTTCTTTGCCTTCAAAACCGTCAAAATTTGTCAAGATTTCCTTTATGGTTGTGGTGGTTTTAAATTCTTCGGCAGGATATGGGTTTATGCCCAATTCACGTAACTTTTGCAAGGATTCTCTTCTTATTATTTCGAGTGGCGATAATTGCATTTCTAGGTGTTTTAAAATTACTTTTTATTGATCGGGAGCAAAGATACAATCAATTCAGAAAAATAGGCAATTTAGAAAGAAAAAGTGTTTGGAATTTGAAATCAAAAAAAAATTAATATATTTGCGTATCGCTGTGTTGGCGATTTAGTTGTGTTGTTTTGGCGTTTTTAACGCCAGGTTTTTTAAACCAATGGAAAGCTTCCCGAAATCCGGGACGCTTTTTTTATTCCCCATTGTCTGCTTTGGCGGACATTTCCCCGAAGGGGAAAACTTGAGGCCATTTATCTTTTCAGTAAAAAATCAATCTTTTTATCTCTTAATTAACTCCAAAAAAAGCATCTTTATATTCCCAAAAAGTCGCAATATACATTCCGGCAAACACCAGACAAACCGCCAATTTAAGCAAGGTTGAAGATAAAAATCCGATAAACGAACCAACAGCCGCTTTTAAAGCTTTCTTGGAATCTTTATGATCTTTTAGGAGTTCGCCAAAAAAAGCACCCAAAAACGGACCAGCAATAATTCCCAACGGACCGAAAAAAATCCCGAATATAAGTCCGATCATTGCGCCATTTACGCCATAATTGCTGCCGCCGAATTTTTTTGTTCCAAGTATTGGCAGCACATAATCTATGACAGAAACCAATATGGCAACGCCCAAAGTAATTCCTAAAACTGTCCAGTCAATTGGTATTGCTTCTGTCAAATAGAGCAGGAGCAGTCCAACCCAACTGGCAAGCGGTCCGGGCAAAACTGGTAAAACTGAACCTAAAATGCCTGTTAGCACAATTAAAAATCCGACGATGAGCAGAAAAATATCCATACGCTAAGGTAATAATTCAATTTAGAATTTAAAGTGGCGAAAAACAATACTTTTAATTTTTAACTAAAAAATTAGTTTAAACTAAATATTTAGTTATATTTGTATTGTTGAACTAAAAACTTAGTTAAAAAATGGACAAACAATTGACAAAAGCAGAAGAGCAATTTATGCGGATTTTATGGGAGTTGGAAGAAGCATCTGTGCAAGAGATTATAGACCAATTGCCTGAACCTAAACCGGCCTACAATACTGTTTCCACCATCATTAGAATACTGGAAACCAAGGATTTTGTCGCACACAAAGCAAAGGGAAGAGGGTATATTTATTTTCCGTTGGTTTCAAAAACAATTTATACCAACCAAAGTCTGCAAAAAATGGTGGACGGTTATTTTGGAGGTTCTTTTAAAAGTATGGTCTCGTTTTTTGTAGATAAAAACGAGGTGGATTATAAAGAATTGGACACCATATTGAAAATTATTAACGATAAAAAAACTGAACGATGATCAATTACATAATTCAAATGTTGCTTTTTCAAACCTTGTTTTTAGCGGTTTACGATTTGTTTTTGCAAAAGGAAACCTTCTTTAAATGGAACAGAATTTATTTGTTGGCAACACCACTTTTGTCTTTTATCATTCCGTTGCTGAAGCTTGAAAGTTTTAGGAAAACGGTTCCGCAGGATTATAGGGTGTATTTACCGGAAGTTGTTATAAATCCGCAAGTATATGTCGAAAATAACACGCCTTTTGAAACGTTTCTTGGAATTTCAACCTTTATTTTTTATGTGGGAATGGGCTTATTTTTTATCTTATTTTTAGTTAGGCTGACCAAAATAGTAAAGCTAATCCAGACAAGTAAAAGCTTAAAAAAAGACAATTACACGTTAATTGTTCTTGATGAAAAACAAGCAGCTTTTTCCTTTTTCAACTATATTTTTATCAACAGTCATTTATTGAAAAATCCGGATTTGCAAATAATACAACACGAGTTGATTCATTGCAAACAAAAACACACCTTGGATTTGCTTTATTTCGAATTATTAAAAATTGTATTGTGGTTTAATCCGTTGGTTTATGTTTATCAAAAGCGAATTACCTTGTTGCATGAATACATTTCGGATGCCGAAGTGGTTAAAGAAACCGATAAAAAAACGTATTTCAATAAGTTGTTGGCAGAAACTTTTAATGTGGAAAACATTTCATTTATCAATCAATTTTTTAAACATTCATTAATCAAAAAAAGAATTATTATGATCACAAAAGAAAAATCACAAAAAATGAAACAGTTAAAGTATTTATTAATAGCGCCTTTATTGTTGGCGATGTTGTTGTTAAGTTCCTTTGAATACAAATCCAAAGAAGCATTGGAACAAGTTCCTTTACTGATAAATGAAATTTTAAATGAAGACGCATTGATATCAGAAATAAAAACAAAAGAAAATGAAACTGTTTTAAAAACTACCGACACCATTAATCCAATTGAAATTGAAGAGGTTTCTTTTGCCGAAATTGATAATGTGCCGGTTTATCCTGGTTGTGAAGGAACTGAGGAAGAATTAGAAGATTGTTTGCAAGGAAAAATTGCAACTTATGTAAATGCTAATTTTAATGCGAAATTGGGAAAAGAGCTCAGCTTAAAGACAGGACTTAATAAAGTTTTTGTGATGTTTAAAATAGATAAAGAAGGAAATATATCTGAAGCAAAGGCTAGAGCCCCGCACAAGAAGTTGGAAGAAGAAGCAATACGGGTAATTACAAGTTTACCGAAAATGACGCCAGGAAAACACAAGGGCAAAACTGTTGGCGTAAAATATTCCTTGCCCATTGCTTTTATGGTTGAAGGTAAAGAACAAAATGCCGAAAATACAGAACTCCCAACGCTAAATTCAAGTGAAAGACCGATATTTATTTTAGATGACGTGGAAATTTCTTATGAAGAAATGCAAAAAATTGATCCTAACACCATAAAAAGCATTCATGTTTTTAAGGATAAAAATGCCATGGAAAAATATGGGGAAAAAGGCAAAAATGGCGTGGTGGTAATTACAATAAAGGAATAATTCAAAACAGAATTTCGTAGGATAATAATTTTTCACATTAAATATGTTTAAACCGAAGAGAAATCCTCGGTTTTTTTTTGCTTGTAATTGTTGACTAACAGAAAATGTTGTATTTTCACTTTTTGAAATAAACAGTGATGTTAAAACAACTTTTTACCCTATTAACTTGTTCAATTTTAGTGTTGTCCTGTTCTTATATTGAGCAGCATACAAAACGCGAACCCATACAAAAAATTGATACCATTGTAGATTTTAATTCGGTAGATTCTTATCCGCTTTTTCCAAATTGTGCTGATATTCCTTCCAAAAAAAAGCAGCAGATTTGCTTCCAAATGGAAATGTCCCAACATATTTATGCTTCTTTAAAAGAATTTGAATTAAGTGTTAAGGATAGCATTAATGACACTGTTTTGGTGAAATTAAAAATAGATACTTCTGGAAAAACAACCTTGTCGAATATTCAAAAATCAGCTAAAATTAACCAGTTAATACCTGAATTTGACAGCATTGTAAAAGTGAGCCTTCAAAATTTACCAACCTTGCAGCCGGCAATAAAAAGAGCGATTCCGGTTTCAACGGAGTTTACTTTGCCAATTGTATTAAAAAACTAAATATTTTATAAATATCAAATCAAACTCCCTTTCCTTAGGAAAGGGCTGGGGATAGGAGACTGGGGATAGGAAATTAATAACCATATTTCCCCTTCCACAATTTCTTCAAAAAATCCCTGATGGTATTTTCACGCGCATTGTTGCCGGGATCGTATATTTTAGTGTTTTTCAGTTCATCGGGCAAAAATTCCTGCTCGGCAAAATTGTTTTCAAAACTGTGGGCATATTTGTAGTTTTTGCCGTAATCCAATTCTTTCATCAGCTTGGTTGGCGCATTTCTTAAATGCAGCGGCACCGATAAATCTCCGGTTTCTTTTACCATGCTTTGCGCTTTTCCAATGGCTTCGTACGAGGCGTTGCTTTTTGCCGAGCTCGCCAGATAAATGGCGCACTGGCTCAAAATAATCCGTGATTCCGGAAAACCGATAATATTCACCGCCTGAAACGTGTTGTTGGCCAAAATCAAAGCGGTCGGATTCGCATTTCCTATGTCTTCCGAAGCCAAAATCAGCATTCTTCTCGCAATGAATTTTGCGTCCTCGCCGCCTTCAATCATGCGCGCCAACCAGTAAACAGCAGCATTTGGATCGCTTCCTCGGATAGATTTTATAAAAGCCGAAACAATGTCGTAATGCTGTTCGCCGGTTTTATCATACAACACGGTGTTTTTTTGAATTTTTGAAAGCACCAGTTCGTTGGTGATTCTTATGGGCTCTTTTTCGGTGTTCACCACCAATTCAAAAATATTCAATAATTTTCGCGCGTCGCCTCCAGAAACCCGCAACAAAGCTTCGGTTTCTTCAACAATAATATTTTTTTTGGAAATATAAGCGTCTTCTTTTAAAGCGCGTTGCAGCAAATCTTCCAAATCTTTTTTGCTGAAGGAATTCAACACATAAACCTGGCAGCGCGACAACAAAGCGGGAATCACTTCAAAACTCGGATTTTCTGTGGTTGCGCCAATCAATGTTACCCAGCCTTTTTCAACCGCGCCCAGCAACGAATCCTGTTGCGATTTGCTGAAACGGTGAATCTCATCAATAAATAAAATCGGGTTTTTTTCGGTGAACAATCCACCGCTTTGCTTGGCTTTTTCAATAATTTCACGCACATCTTTAACGCCAGAACTTATGGCGCTCAGCGTATAAAAAGGCCGCTTTGATTCCTTTGCGATGATGTTGGCAAGCGTGGTTTTCCCAATTCCCGGCGGCCCCCAAAAAATCAGGGACGGAATAATGCCACGCTTAATATGCTCGGTCAACGCACCGTTTTTCCCCACCAAATGCTGCTGGCTAATGTAATCATCTAAGGTTTTCGGACGTATGCGTTCGGCTAATGGCTCATTCATAGCGTAAAAATAAGCATAAAAATTTGTTGGGCATTACACTGCATTACATTTGTGTCGGGCTATTCGCTAAATCTTTTTTATGAAAAATAAAAAAGGATATCGCTGCTATCCCTAATGCAGTTAGAATTAAAAATGAAAACTGATTAATTTTTATCGTCTATCTGTAAATTGACAGAAAATTTTAATAAATTCAACCATTCAAAATTCAATTTTTTCAGTGCCAAAAAGTAAATCCATATTTTCCCATAATTTTGTCATTATTCCTATTATTGCCGTTTTTTCAATTTGGCTGGTTTATTTTCTTGAAATAAAATTTGGAAAGAATTTTAATGAGTACGGAATTTATCCGCAAACATTAACGGGTTTGCGCGGCATCATTTTTTCGCCGTTTTTGCACAGCAGCATAGAACATTTATTCAGCAATTCCATTCCTTTATTGGTGATGCTGGCAAGTTTGTACTATTTTTATGAAGGCATTGCCACAAAAGTTTTGTTGTGGGGAATTTTTTTAACCGGACTCTTAACCTGGTCTTTTGCGCGTCCGTCCTATCATATTGGCGCCAGCGGCGTTGTTTATTTTTTGGTGAGTTTTATTTTTTTTAGCGGCATTTTCCGAAAATATTATCGCTTGGCGGCAGTTTCTTTAATTGTGGTTTTTTTATACGGAAGCACCGTTTGGTACATTTTCCCGATAAAAGAAGAAATTTCTTGGGAAGGCCACTCATCTGGTTTTTTGGTTGGATTTATTTTTGCTTTCATCTTCAAAAAAACTGGGCCCCAACCCGAAAAATTTGAGTTTTCCCACAATCCGGAGTTTGAAGAACTGTTTGATGAACACGGAAATTTTGCGCCACCAACTGAAATTGAAAACCCGAAAATAAACGAAGAGCCAAAAAATCCTGAATCATAATTTAGCTTGATTGTTATTAAAATACGTGAATTTGTGTATATATTTTCCGTAGCTTTAACATATAGCCCAAATTTGCAATTAGCCATATTCAGTATAATCTAAAAAACTCACAATACAACTTATCCATAAAAAATGAAAGACGAAATCAAACTTTTTAACGAAAAAAATTAAGAACCCATTGGGATTAAAAATTGGAGAAATGGTATTTTGCCATTGTAGATGTAATTGCCATTTTAACTGAAAGCAATAACCCACAAGTTTATTGGCGTGTGATGAAAAAACGTTTACTGGCAGAAGGAAATGAAACCGTTACAAATTGTAACGCTTTGAAAATGGAAGCTGTGGACGGTAAGATGAGGGCAAAAGACGTAGTTTGGCATAAATTTTTTGAGACCATTAACTCAAAATCGACAATTTACAATTTTTGACAATCAGGAAATTAAACAAAAAAGCTATGCCAAAAAACACTAAAATAAGTATTGACGGGAAAGAAATAACCATTGTTTCCAATGCTAAAGACGATTTTATTTCACTGACCGATATGGCAAAAAGCCAAATGCAAGAAGTCATTATTATCAAATGGCTCAGTTTGAAAAGCACCATTAAATATCTTGGGGAATGGGAAGCATTGTACAATCCCAATTTTAATTATACCGATTTCGGTACAATTAAAAATAATGCAGGCAGCAATAATTTTGTTTTGTCTGTAAAACAATGGATTTGCAACATTAAAAAGTGATTTCTAAATTTATAATCCGTAGAACCTTAAACGCAAAAATTTCATCAAGTAAAAACATAAATCCAATGAACACATCCTTAAAAAATTGGCACACATTTTTATACACCAAAAATCCTAAAATATTGGATGAACTTTTGTCAGATGAGGTGATTTTTTATTCACCTATTGTTTGGGAGCCGCAAGAAGGAAAGCAAATCACCAAAATCTATTTAATGGCGGCACTGGAAGTGTTTGGTGGCGAAAATTCCAATTTTAAGTATGTGAATCAAATCATTGACAACAACCAACTTATCTTGGAATTTATCACGCTGATTGATGGCGTAACCGTAAACGGCGTAGATATGATTGAGGTTAATGATGAAGGTAAAATCATCAGTTTCAAAGTGATGGTTCGCCCGTTGAAAGCAATCAATAAAGTGCACGAAAAAATGGGAGAAATGCTTGAGAAGTTAAAACATCAAATGGGAAAACCCTAAATTTCTTACTACTATTGTTAAAGTTTTAAAAAATCAAATTCGACTAATCGTCCATCAAAAATCGTAATTCGTAAACTTAAAATTTTATGGCAAAGGTTCTATGCGTATAAAAATTCTTAGCATTTAAAAAATCAAAACGGCATTGTGTACACGGCATATCCCAATAAACTCCAGCCAATAATCAACAGCAAACCGCCAAGTGGCGTAATTGGGCCCAGAAATGTTAGTTTTTTGTTTTTTGCCGATGAAATGACCAATCCGTAAATGCTGAACGAAAACAAAAGTATGCCCGCCATAAAACTGTAAACCATATATTTTTCTGATGCGGTTTCTAACTTGAAGTTGAAACCAATAACCAGCAAAACAATGGCGTGGTACATTTGGTATTTAACGCCGGTTTCAAAGCTTTTTAATTGTTCCTCCGACAATATTTTTTTTAAAGCGTGTGCGCCAAACGCGCCAAATATAACCGCCAAACCGCCTAAAATACTGGCAAAAAGCAAGGTGAATTGAGTCATAATAATAAGTTTATTAAAGGTTATGATTTCCTTTTGCGTATCAAATCCAAAATGCCATTGATAAAAGTCAGCGGATGAATCGGGTTTCCCGGAACGTATAAATCTATATGGTGCGTTTTCAAAAAACTTCTGTCCAGCGCCGGACTGTCGATAAAAATTCCTCCGCTGATGGCATCGGTTCCGGCCAGAATAATAATTTTTGGTTCAGGCATGGCATCATAGCAAATTTGCAAAGGCGCTGCCATATTTTTTGTGATTGGACCGGTAATTACAATGCCGTCGGCATGACGAGGCGATGCCACAAATTCAATTCCAAAACGTCCCATATCAAAGTTCACATTTCCGGTTGCGCCAAGTTCCAATTCGCAACTTCCGTCTCCTCCGGCACAAACCTGACGCAATTTTAGGGAACCGCTAAAATAGTCGCTGATTTCTTTTCTGATTAAATCTGGGTTAAGAACAATGAGACTTTCTTCCCCTTCTTTTACCACCAATCGTTCTCTGCTGTTGGTTGCGATTTTGTAGGCTGTGGTAAATTTTATTTTGTTGGGAAAAGCAACAGCGCACTCTCCGCAAAAAGTGCATTTTCCCAAATCAAGTTGCACTGGGTTTATGGAAATGGCTTGGGTAGGACAGATGGCTTCAAGTGCTTTTTCATCCACTTTTTCATTGCTTATTACAGGTATTCCCCTAAAAATCCCAGGGATTTCAGCATTGGTAACATCAGGAATATATTGTTTTCCTTGGTGGACGAGTATTTTTAAATTGTTAATCATAATTGCTATTTTGCTTGAAATTATAAATCGTGTCCGGAGTAAGAAAAATCGAAACTTTTGTTGCTGATCGGGAAATCTGAAATTTCATTGTTTCGAACTGCCAAAGCCAAAGCCAACCAATTGTGAAAGGAAGGATCTTTAATTTTATAGTGCAACAATTCGCCATTAGCGTCTGTAATAGCACAATGGCAAATTTCTCCGCGCCAACCTTCGGTCAACGACAGTGCAAATGAATTGGGAGTTGGTTGGGAGAGCGGTTTTCTGTTTAAATTTTCAGAAGGAATCGCAGCAATTAAATCCCTGATATAAGCAATGGATTGTTTCACTTCTTCTCTTCTGATTTGGGCACGGGAATAAACGTCTCCGTGGTGTTTTAGAATGGGTTGGTGGGCTAAAGTTGCATAAAAATTGTAAGGATGTGAAGTTCTGATATCACGATTTATGTTGGTCATTCGGGCCGACATTCCTACAAGTCCAATGCTTTTTCCCAGTTCGTTGGTTACCATTCCTGTTTTCTCAAACCTTCCCATAACAGTTGGAGATCCGAAAGTTTCGTCACACATCTCATCAAAATCCGGTTCAAATTTATCCAAGATGTTTTTAAGGATTTCTCCCAATTCCGCAGAAAAATGGAAATTGGTTTTTCCGGCACGGATTAAGCTTTTTGCCAGTCGATTTCCGCACCATTGCTGAAAAAAGTTTATGATTGGGGTTCTTAATCTGCCAAAAACAGCACTGCCCAATTGGTAGGCAACATCGGTGCACATGCCACTTAAATCGCCGGTATGTATCGCAATGCGTTCCAATTCAGCGGCAAGCGTTCTTGCAAAATGCAAATCCTCATCGGTTTTATGTTCGCATAAAGTTTCCCATAAATTCACAAAAGCCGTGGTGTGTTCCACCACAGAATCTCCCGAAATATTTTCGGCCAATGTATGAAGTTCAATTAATTTTTTCTTCTGTAAAAACAAGTTTTCAATGCCTCGATGCTGATAGCCCAGCTGAATTTCGAGATGAAGAATTTGTTCTCCATTACAAATAAATCGAAAATGTCCCGGCTCAATAATGCCTGCATGAATGGGTCCAACGCCAACTTCGTGCAGTTCTTCGCTTTCAATCTTAAAAAATGGATAGTTTGCAATTGTGCTGTTTTTATCAGCCAGATTAACGGGATAACGAACGGGCTTTAACCAAGGATGATTGATAAAATGAATGCCAAAATTTTCGTGAATTTCCCTTTCGAATTTTTCAAAAGCGAGATGGTGCTGGCTAAAAGATTCAAGCGGTTTTTGAAGTTCAACAAGGCACGAAGAAATGTTTATAAGTCCAACTTTATCGTTAGCAATGCAACAAATGAGTTTTATGTTGCCCTGAAACGGAATGCCGTAATAATTTACGCAATGATTGTCATCAAGATGCAACAATGAAGTATTGTAGTCCAAAAATTGTTCATATTCCAAAACAGGAATTGAATCAAAAGGAATTTGCTGGTTATTTTTAATTGAAATTGCGTTCATAATTATAGCGGTAAATTTTTAACGGCTTCCTTGATCAATTCAACCATTTGAAGCGGCGGATTCATTCCGAGATAAACAACCAATCCCAACAAAATAAATTGCGAAATGGATTCATACGGTTTTATGTGTTCTACATTTTCGTCCTTAAAACCAACTGCCGGCGTAAATAACAGTTTAAATATATTTTTTCCGAAAGCCCAAATAATGATGGTGAGCAACAGTAAAACAAAAATAAGGACAAAAAGATAATGGGCTTCAAACAAGGATCTGAAAATCAAAAATTCGCTGACAAACAATCCGGAAGGCGGCATTGCCGTTGCGGAGATAAATCCAAAAAGAACAACCATAGCGCCGGTAAGGTTGTATTTAAAGTAATTTCCCACATCATAAATGCTTTTGCTGTTGTAAACCCTGTAAATTTGCCCCATTTGAAAAAACAATCCCGATTTCACAAAAGAATGAAATATAATATGCAGGATGGCAGCATAATAACCAATGCCTCCGGCTGCCATTCCGAGCATCACAATTCCCATGTGTTCAATACTTGAATAGGCGAACATCCTTTTGATATTTTTCACTTTAATCATATAAACCGTTGCGATAAATATGGAAAGTACGGCAGAAATCATAATGATATTATTTGCCCAGGAATGAAGCGAAGTTTGCGCGATAATTTCATAAAAACGGAAAATTCCGACAAATCCTACATTCATTAAAACGCTCGACAATAATGCGCCGGCGGGTGAAGGCGCTTTGTCTTTTGCGTCAATTCCGGCTGTGTACATTGGAACCAATCCTATTTTGGCGGTGTATCCGGTAAAAATGAAGATAAATGCCAATCGCAACCAAAAAATATCCAATTCCGCAGCCCTTTTTATGAGTGAAGTAAAAGTTAGGTCGCTTATTCCAAGTTGCTGAACAGCAATACTCAGAAATAAAATGCCAATAAAAACAAAAGTGATGCTGATGGAACAAACAAAAATATATTTCCAGGTACCTTCTAAAGTGCGTACATTTCTTCGGTGGTAAATTAATGCGGAAGCAGAAAGTGTTGTCATTTCCACAAAAATCCACGTTACCGCAATATGGTTGGAAAGATAGGCCATACTTAATGCGAAAATCAGGACAACCATAGAAGCATAATACATCGCCCTATTTCTTGGATTGTCTTCATTTTTTGTAAAGAAAACATAACTGTGGTAGAATGCCGGGACCGCAATAATGCTGATGGTAAATAGCAATAAAATAGCAAGTGCATCAGGCAGAAAATAGTCAAATTCAACGATGTTTTGGTGGTTGTATTCGTTGATGGTAAATGCCCACTGAAGAATCAGAAAAATAGCCACCAGAATATAATTCATTTTTTTATTCCTGTTAAAAAACAAGGAGATTGCAATTGCAATTGCTCCGATGAGATAAGGTATGGCCATGTTTTAAATGATATTTTTATTAAATAGTTACCAACTATGTTTGTTTTATTTTTTAAACTTCAAAAATCGTAAATCAAAAATCGTAAATCAAAAATCGTATATCGTAAATCTAATTGTTAATCTTTTAGTTTTCTTAATTGATCTACATCTACATCTTTTAAAACATCGCCAATTTTGTTTACAAAAATTCCGAGCAGCAATACCGTGATAAAAAGATCGAGCAATATTCCCGTGTTTAACAGCATCGGCATTTCGTTACCCACTGCAAGCGATAAAATAAAAACGCCATTTTCAATCACCAAAAATCCCATCACGTGCGTCAGGATTTTTTTTCTGGTGCCAATAAGGTACAATCCCGTAAATAATGCCGACAATGCCGCCACAAAATAGACTTTGTTTAGTTGGACATTTACAATGGTATTTGACAGTAAAAAGGTGGCAACCACAATGGTGGTAACCACAATCAATGATATAAAATGTGGCACATAAGGTTCTGCTTCCCGGGTAATTTCATTATGCTTGATCACATAATTGAGAAATAAGGGAACAGCGATGGTTTTAAAAACGATGGTTTCCAATAAGATAAAGGTAAGGTTGAGCGGACTCATTTCGCCCAACTCAATAAAACTCACGCCAAACAGCAAGATTCCTTGAAAAGCAAGAATCTTAACGTAACTCATCAGTCGGTTGGCGATGCTTAAGTAGATCAGCGACATGGCAAATATGATTAATAATACGTTGGTCATTTCTTTAATTTTTAAAAATTACATCAAGTTTATATTTCAAATATTTTATATTTCCGCTACACAAATTTCCCCATAATCAGCAATACCCCGAAAAATATCAATATTGAAATTGAGGTAAGGGTAAATATGAATTGTGCGTTGTTCCCCATTCTAAATCGTGCCGAAAATGATTCTAAAATTCCAACCAAAATGGCAAACATTATTTGAACGCCTAAAAATATTAGGATAGAAATTAAAATCGAAAACGAACCGGTAAAAAAATTGGCAATTAGCGCACCATACATCGCAAATTTCAAATTTGTGCCGTACAAAATCAATCCCAAATCGAAGCCGCTGTTATCCAAAATCATAACCTCATGCACCATCGTTAATTCCAAGTGAGTTTTTGGATCATCAACCGGCATCCGGCTATTTTCTATCATCGCAATCATCACCAAAACAAAAGTTGCCAAAGCGCCAAGTCCGTAAGAAATATAAGAACCAAAATGGAGGGAAGTAAATATTTCGTGAAATGAAGTATGTCCCGTATAAAGTGCAAAAGAGCCCATTAAAATAAAGAAAGCGGGTTCTGCCAGCATCGAATACAGCGCTTCCCTGCTTGCGCCCATTCCTTCAAAACTGCTTCCGGTATCTAAAGCTCCAATTATGCTGAAGAATTTTCCAAGCGCCAGCACGTAGGCAAAAAACACAAAATCGCCATCAAAGGAAATAATTCCTTTATAATGACCAAACGGAATCACCAAAATGGCCATGAGGATGGAGGCGAAATAAATGCTTGGCGCAATTTGAAATATAAAACTCGTGGTATTGCTGTAAACAGCGCCTTTTTTCCATAAACGGATGATGTCTTTCATAGGTTGAAACAACCCTGGCCCTTTTCTTCCTGAAGCAATGCTTTTGGTTCTTATTACAAGTCCCATAAAAAACAAACTTGTGAGCACTATCAATACAAGACTTATCATATTATATCTGATTTAAGAAATAAATTATTTTTTTTATGATGTCATTAATTAGCGGAACACCTATAATCAATGCAATAAAAGCAGCTCCGTAGAGCACATAAAACTGCGGATTTCCATTTTGCAGAAATCTGAATTTTCCGAAGAAAACTTTCATTAAGTTCCAAGGTTTATCAATAAACCATTCTTCAATTTTGTCATGAGGATGGGTTTCATGCCTGCCCGAAATTGGAAAAACACCTTCTATCTCTATTTTATTTTTTTGGATGGATAACATAGGTTCAGCAAGTTTTCGATAAGATCTAATAAATGAACTCGCCGTATATTGCATTTTTTCGGTTTCGCCAACATAGCCACAACCCCAAGTTGTTAAAACAGGACTTGGCATTTTGGCTGTAATTTTTCTTCTGATAAAAAAAATAAGCAATCCTAAAACAATAAATCCCGCTGCGCTAAAGCCAATAGTTTGCATGGTTTCGGTAATGGAAACTGCTGTTGAAACCGATTCCGTAAAATTTATTTTGTCCAAGTACAACTTAAGTGGTTCGCTTAACAGCGAAAAGAAAAATTTCGGAAACAGTCCAATGGCAACAATGAATGCCATCACCATATACATAGGAATTAGTTTTCCACTGCCAGATTCTTTTGGTTCTGTCTGAAAATGATGTCTTGGGTTTCCTAAAAACATGGAGCCAAATGCTTTTGTAAAACAAAGCAGGGCAAGTCCGCCAATAAGAACCATCCCAAAAACTGAAAACAGCAATACCACAAGGTTGAGCATTTCTTTGCTCGCCATGCCATCAAACAAACCTGAGTAAATAAGAAATTCTGAAACAAAACCGTTAAAAGGCGGAAGTCCGCTTATGGCAAGTGCGGCAATCAGAAATAAAATCGAAGTATGCGGCATTTGCTTCACCAAACCTCCAAAATGTTCAATATTCATAGTATGCGTGGTTTGATACACATTTCCGGCACTGTAAAAAAGCAAGGATTTAAACAGGGAATGATTAAGCACATGAAGCAGCGCCCCGCCAAATCCAAGTAAAATTAAGGTACTGTTTTGTTGCCCCAATCCCAATGTTCCCAGCCCAATGCCAATACCGATAATGCCAATATTTTCAATGCTGTGGTAGGCGAGGAGTTTCTTTAAATTGTGTTGCAATATGGCGAGCATTACACCGTATATTCCTGAAATTGCGGAAAAAACAAGTATAATATAGCCCAATACTATATAATCGGTTTGAATGAGCTGCAGCATTCGCAAAATTCCAAAGATTCCAATTTTGATAATTACGCCCGACATCACTCCAGAAATATGTGAAGGAGCCGCAGGATGTGCATAAGGAAGCCAGGTATGAAAAGGCACAAATCCGGCTTTAACAGCAAAACCTATGAAAAAGAAGAAAAATAAGGCCAAACTTGTCACAGGCGGAAAGTTGGTTGAAAATTGACTTATCGCCCTAAAATCATAAGATCCTGTTTGATAATATACCCAAATAAAACCCAATGTCAGAAATAAAACGCCTGCATGCGACTGAATTAGAAAATTGATTCCCGCTTTTAAGGTGTTTTGTTTGTAATATTCAAAAATGACGAGCATAAAAGTTGAAATGGTCATGATTTCCCAGGCAAATAGAAAAACCAGAGAATTTTGAATCACACAAATGGCTGTAAGCGCCGTTTGAGCCAAGAGATAGGCAAGGCAATGTAAAGTTAGGTTGGATGTCTGTTTTCTGTAAGCTTTCATATAATGCAATCCATACAGCGCTCCGGTAATCATAGTAAAGTTGATCAGCAGCATAAACCATGCAGACAAAGCATCAATCCTGATGGGAATTTCACCCGTAACAATTGATCCCTGAAATATAAACTCCAATTTTTCTCCCAACAATGCTGGCAATGCAAGATATCCACTCAATATAGCATTAAAAATAACCAGGGAAAGTGTCATAATTCCCTTCCACTTCACTTTTAGAAACGGTATCACCAGAAGTGACAAGGCCAAAATTGCTATATATGTTTGAATATAAGCCATCAGATTAGGTTAAATATAGTGCCAAAAAATATCAAAAGAATGAAGAACAAACCGTAAATCACATACATTTGAACTTTTCCGTTTTGTATAAATTGAAAATAATTCAAAAATTTGAGCAATTGTTTTGTAACTCTGTCAATTATGGTATTTTCAAAGAAATCAACAAAATGCGAGTTGTGATTTCTTGTTTGCGGAAAAATTTCCCCTGCTTCTATTTCAGTATATTTTTTCTTTTCCTTTACCACCATATCCATAAGTTTTCCTAAACTTTTAGAAAAAGATTTTCCGGTGTATTGCATCTGCACATTTGGAGCCACATAGCCACAACCCCAGGTGGCGGTTTTTTGCAATGGATGATGGCTTACAAAATAATTTCTCAGAAGAAAAATGGCAACAAGCAGCGCCAAAAATAACATGGAATATAAACCAACATTGCCCATAAGCACCATCATTGGGGTGAAAGTTTCTAAATTAACCATACTTGAAGCCGGCAACACCGATTGAATAAGTTGCAGGGTTACCGAAAAATAAAATTGGGGAAACAATCCGATACTCAACATAATGGCAACAATAAAATATTGCGGCGCACGCATCCATAAAGAAACTTCGGAAGGCACATTGTGCAATTGCTGGCGCGGATTTCCTAAAAATATGGTTCCAAAGGTTTTGGTAAACGTTAACAATGAAAGTCCGCCAATAAAAGCCAAACTGGCAAGCGAAAGAATCATTAAGGTAGAATGGGTAAGTCCAATGGTATTTATTCCGTTCAAAAAGCCGTTGTAAATTAAAAATTCTGAAATAAAACCGTTCAAAGGCGGCAATCCGCCAATGGCAACGGAACCAATAAGAAACAAGATGGCTGTTTGCGGCATTTGCTTTATCAATCCGCCCAATTTTTCCATATCTCTTGTGTGGGTTTGTTGATATACGGAACCCACGGAGAAAAACAGCAACGATTTAAATAAGGAATGGTTTAAGGTATGCAACAAAGCGCCACTCAATCCGATGACCATAAGCATATTATTGTGATATGCGGTTCCAATAAGAAACAATCCAATTCCGGCGCCAATAATGCCTATGTTTTCTATGGTGCAATAGGCCAGCATTTTTTTAAAATCCCGATGCACACTTGCGTTTAGAATCCCAAATATACCCGTAAGTATGGAAATGGTGAGCACCGTTTCCCCAATGAGCAGCAATTCGCTTTTCAGCATTAATGCCACCCGAATAATTCCGTAGATTCCTAATTTTACGATCACGCCCGACATGACTCCTGAAATATGGGAAGGTGCGGCAGGATGTGCGTGCGGAAGCCATGAATGCAATGGCATAAAACCTGCTTTTATTCCGAATCCGATAAAAAAGAGCAAGAACAGCCACGCGTTGTAATTTGTTCCAAAATAGTCGCTTATGGCCAAAAAATCAAACGAACCCTGGGCGAAATATACGCCTATAAAAGCCACGGTTAAAAAAGCGACGCCTATATGCATTTGCACCATATAATTAATGCCCGCTTTTAAAGTTTCCTTTTTTTCGTGTTCAAAAATTACCAAAAATAATGAGGATAAGGACATCATTTCCCATGCAATCAGAAAGGCCAAACTATGCTGTAACACACAAACCCAAAGCATGGAGGTTTGAAAAATAAGAAAAAGCGTCCAGTGCAGGGAAAGATTTGCTTTTCGCTCTTTGTAAGGTTTCATATAACCAATGCCATAAAAAGCGCCGTTGATACAAGTTAAGTTGATAATCAATATAAACCAGGCCGACAAGGCGTCTATTCGTATGGGAATTTCACCAAAAAATGCAGATCCGGACAATAAAATATCCGTTGGATTTCCCAAAAGCGCATTTATGGCCGGAATTGAAGTGGCTATTGCCACCAATAACACAAAAAGAAAATGACTAAAAGCTTTTATTTTTGAAGGCAATAATGGAATGCTGATGATCCCAATACCCGCTATAATTGCTGATGACACAATCAGCCAAAAATTATCCATACTAATGATATGTCTTAATTCTAAAATTCTGTTAGGATATCTTTTACAGATGAAAATATCCTTCAATATTATCAAATTTACGCAAACATTTCCTCCATTGACGGAAGTATTTTATTGAAGTTGTATTAAAATTGGAAAAGAGGAAATTTGATTCCACGAAATTAATGTTTTTTTTCCGAAAAAGGCAGTAATACCGCTATTTTTATGTCAAAGCAATAATTAAAATTTGAAAGGCAATAAGTAAAAGACCAAAATTCAACAATTCTTAAACCCAAAATTCCAAAATAGTTACTGATAAATATTTCAAATGAAAATACAATTCAAATAATTAGTTAATTATACTTACATAAATTACTAAATATTAAATTTTAAATTATAATTAACAATCAATATAAATAATTCAGTTTGTCAATATAAACTAATATACCACATTTGCATTATAATTAAAACTAAAATAAAATATCATGTGTGGAATAGTTTGTGCGTTTGACTTAAAAGAAAAAGCAGCGTTGTTGAGACCTCAAATTTTGGAGATGTCTAAAAAAATCCGTCACCGCGGTCCGGATTGGAGTGGAATTTATGCAGATGATAAAGCAATATTGGCTCACGAACGTTTGTCAATTGTTGACCCAATTTCCGGAAAACAACCTTTATTTAGCGAAGATAAAAAATTGGTGTTGGCCGCAAATGGCGAAATTTATAACCATAGAGCCTTACGCAAACAATTTGAAGGTAAATATAATTTTCAGACAGCATCGGATTGCGAAGTGATTTTGGCCTTGTATAAAGAAAAAGGAACCGGTTTTATTGATGAAATGAACGGTATTTTTGCTTTTGCTTTATATGATGCGGATAAAGATGAATATTTTGTGGCGCGTGATCATATGGGAATTATCCCGTTATATATGGGCTGGGACGCAAACGGAACTTTTTATGTGGCCTCAGAATTAAAAGCCTTGGAAGGTGTTTGCACCAAAATTGAGTTATTTCCTCCCGGACATTTTTTATCGAGCAGAGATGGCGAATTGACCAAATGGTACAGCAGAGATTGGTCAGAATTTGATGCCGTAAAAGACAACCAAACCAGCATTGACGCAATTCACGATGCTTTGGAAGCTGCAGTTCACCGGCAGTTAATGTCCGACGTGCCTTATGGCGTGTTGCTTTCCGGCGGACTGGATTCCTCGGTAACTTCAGCCATCGCAAAAAAATATGCGGAAAAAAGAATAGAATCCAATGATACGCAAGCGGCTTGGTGGCCACAATTGCACTCTTTTTCTGTAGGATTGGAAGGTTCGCCCGATTTGGCGGCAGCGCAATTGGTGGCAGACCATATTGGCACCGTTCACCACGAAATAAAATTTACCATTCAGGAAGGATTGGATGCCATCCGCGATGTGGTTTACAACCTGGAAACTTACGACATTACCACCATTCGCGCTTCAACGCCTATGTATTTAATGGCGAGGGTCATCAAGTCTATGGGTGTAAAAATGGTACTTTCCGGTGAAGGCGCCGATGAGTTGTTCGGTGGCTATCTGTATTTTCACAAAGCGCCAAACGCCAAAGAATTTCACGAAGAAACTGTTCGTAAATTAAGCAAACTGCATATGTACGATTGTTTGAGGGCCAACAAAAGTTTGGCGGCTTGGGGAATTGAAGGCCGTGTGCCGTTTTTGGACAAAGAATTTATGGATGTGGCGATGCGCATCAATCCGCAGGATAAAATGATTAACGGCGAACGTATGGAAAAATGGGTGCTTCGTAAAGCTTTTGAAAGTTATTTGCCTGCAAGTGTGGCCTGGAGACAAAAAGAGCAATTTTCTGACGGTGTTGGTTACAGTTGGATTGATACCTTGAAAAAAGTGGTGGCAGAAAAAGTTACCGATGAACAGTTGGCCAATGCCAAATACAAATTCCCTTTGCAAACACCCACAAACAAGGAAGAATTTTATTACCGTTCTATTTTTCAGGAACATTTTCCTTCAGATGCCGCGGCACTTTGCGTTCCTCAGGAAGCATCGGTTGCTTGCAGCACTAAAATTGCGTTAGAATGGGATGCAAGTTTTAAAAACATGAATGATCCATCCGGTCGGGCAGTGGCGAATGTGCATTCTGATGCCTATAAAAAATAACTGCAGTAATATTTGTTTGAATCAAGAATCCGGCGTTAGCCGGATTTTTTTGTTTTAAATTTGCAAAGAATGTTCTTTCCAAAAATCTTACTTTTGTGCAGAAGATTACATTAACTAAACTTTGTCATTCTGAATTAGTTTCAGAATCTTATCACGCAAGTTTATAATTATTATGAGAACCTGAAACAAGTTCAGGTTGACGGATTTAAATATCACAAAAAAAATGCTATCAAAAGAAACCCAATCAACACTAATTCCAACCTTAAAAAAATATTTTGGTTACGACAGTTTTCGTGACCAACAACAAGCAATCATTGAATCGGTGCTTTCCAAAAATGACAATTTGGTGATTATGCCAACCGGTGGCGGAAAATCGGTTTGTTTTCAGTTGCCGGCCTTGTTATTCGATGGAATTACGCTGGTGATTTCGCCATTGATTGCCTTGATGAAAGATCAGGTTGACGGATTGACCGCAAACGGAATTCCGGCGGCATTTTTTAACAGCAGCCAGTTAAGTTCCGCCCAAAACAGGATTTTTGAAAAAGTGATTAATTCGGAAATAAAATTGTTGTATGTGGCGCCCGAGAGTTTGGGGTTGTTGTCAAATATTCTGAATGAAAAATACATAAGTTGCGTTGCCATTGATGAAGCGCATTGCATTTCATCTTGGGGACACGATTTTCGTCCGTCTTATCAGCAACTGGGATTTTTAAAGCAAACCTTGCCCAATACGCCCATTATTGCATTGACCGCCACGGCTGATAAAGCAACAAGGCAAGATATTGTGGATCAATTGAAGATCCCGAATGCCATACAATTTTTAACTTCTTTTGATCGAAAAAATATTGAATTGGAAGTGCGTCCGGCAAATGACCGTGTTACGCAAATTATTAAATTCATTCATAAAAAACCCAATGAAGCCGGCATTATCTATTGTTTAAGCCGAAAATCGACAGAGCAACTGGCCTCAAAATTAACGCAAAACGGCATTAAAGCGATGCCTTACCACGCAGGATTGAGTTTTGAGGAAAGGACCAAAACACAAGAGGATTTTCTGTTCGACAAAACACAAATAATTTGCGCCACCATCGCTTTTGGAATGGGCATAGACAAGTCGAATGTGCGCTGGGTAATCCATTATAACATGCCCAAAAACATTGAAGGTTATTATCAGGAAATCGGGCGTTGCGGACGCGATGGCGTAAAAGCGAATGCCTTGTTGTTTCACAGTTATGCTGATGTGATTCAGCTGCGGAATTTTGCCGCAGGCGCTCCAAACGAAGAGGTTCAGTTGGCCAAATTGGAACGGATGCAGCAATTTTCTGAAGCAACCACTTGCCGAAGAAAAATATTGCTGAGTTACTTTGGGGAATTGCTGTCAGAAAATTGCGGAAACTGCGATGTATGTAAAAATCCGCCCCAGTTTTTTGACGGAACCATCATCGCCCAAAAAGCACTTTCGGTCATTACACGTTTAAATGAATCGGAAGCCACCGGCATTATCATTGATGTTTTAAGGGGCGCAAAAAATGCAATTATTGTTGATAAGGGATATGACAAGCTGAAATCGCACGGCGTGGGGAAGGAAATTTCCTGGCACGATTGGCAGCAATATATCATTCAGTTAATCAATCAGGGATTTTGTGAAATTGCTTTTCATAAAAACAATGCCTTGCAGCTTACGTCTTTTTCAAAAAAAGTATTGTTTGAGAAAAAAATGGTTTATTTAACAAAACCAATCGCATTTAAAGAACCAGCAGTTGTTAAAAAAGAAATTAAAGAAAAAAAATTACCAAAAGACACCTTGTTTGAGCGTTTGCGAAAGCTTCGCTATAAAATTTCTTTGGAAGAAAACATTCCTGCTTATCTGGTTTTTAGTGATGCGGCCTTAAAAGAAATGGAAAGGGCAAGACCAATGAGTGCGTCTGAATTTTTGGAGATAAGCGGTGTTGGGCAAAGGAAACTGGAAGTTTACGGCGATGAATTTATCGCGGAAATCATTTCATTTATGGAGGATAAAACACCAAAGAAAAAAAAGGGGGATACGTATAAAGTAACTTATGAATTCTATAAAGAAGGTTTAACGATTGATGAAATTGCCGGAAAGCGAAATCTGAGTCCAACCACTATTTTTTCCCATTTGGCGAAATTATATGCCGACGGAAAAGATATCAATATTCACGATTTTGTGACTTCAGAAGAAGTCGAACAGGTTAGAAAAGCAAAAGAAGCCTTGGAAAGTCCGGTAACTTTAAAACCCTATTTTGACTATTTTAATGCCGAAGTTGACTATTTTAAAATTCGTTTGGCTTTGACGATTCTAAACAGGGCCCCCTAACCCCCGAAGGGGGAATTAAAAAAGTTAAAAGTTATAAGTTCATGTGCAGTCCAGGTTCGAAGTTAAATGAATCAAATTCCCCTCTTGAGAGGGGCTAGGGGTGTGTAAAAAACGTGAAATGGAATAAAAAAGTTAATTAAAACGACCAATGTTAATCAGGGAAGTTCAACCTATAACTTTTCATCAAAGATGCGCCGATTTCAAAATAGGTTTGTTCTCAACCACATTTGACAATACAATGTGTGTTGTGGTTTCACCATAGGTAATTAATTGATCTATAAATTTTCCCAAATGTTGTTGGTTTTTTAGGACAACTTCCATCACAATATTTTCGTTTCCCGTGATTCTGTGACAATTTACCACTTCATTAAAGTCTTTTACTTTTTCAATAAAAGGTTTTAATCTTCCCATAAAGGCACGCAACATAATAATGGCTTTGAGCTGATTTCCTGTTTCTATATAGGAAACTTTTGCATGATAGCCTTCAATAACGCCAATATCTTCCATTTTATGGATACGTTCAGCAACGGCAGGTGAAGAAATGCCAACTTTACGCGCTATTTCAGTATTTGATTGTCGGGCATTTTGCTGTAAACAATCCAGGATTTTCCAATTAATGGCATCTATATTCATTTCTTAAAGTTTTAGCCTATAAAAATATTAATTAATAAACTAAATTAATACAATTACTTTAATTATTAAATATAAAAATTTATTTTCTGAAGTAAATTTGCATGCTAATTACAACAACCAATGTTTAATACTGAAGAGCAAAATCTAAATCAGCTGGTGATTTATCAAAAATCACTTGATATCTTCAAATTGTCTCGACATATTGCTTCCTATATAAGCAATGACAAAAGTGTGTTGGCTATGTATTTGTCTATGAATAAAATAGACAAATATGCGGATAATTTGGTGATGAATGCTTTTGGATTGGTTCCTAAAATTGTGGAGACTGAGTGCCAGGAAAACCCATATTTAAAATTAAAATACGCAAAATCACTTCGGTATTTTATTGATGGTCTGTATCAAAATTGTTTGCAGTTGGAAAGCACAAAAATTCAAGGCAAGGATTTTGTAAAATTACTTCGAAAGGAGCTTAAAAATCTTCGTCAAATTCATAAAAATTACGTTAAGTCGCTTTTGTAGAATTCTGTTGAAATGTTATATGTTGATGTGTTATATGTTGATGTGTTATATGTTGATGTGTTTAGATGTTTAATCTTTAAATAAATATTTGGAACTTGAAACCAGAAACCAGAAACCAGAAACGAGAAACCAGAAACTTGAAACCAATTACCCACAACCAATAACCAATAACTTATAACTATTTAACCAACCTTTGTCTGATTGTTTCATACAAAAAAGCGCCACAAGCCACAGAAACATTGAGCGAATCAATTTCTCCAAGCATTGGCAATTTTGCCTTGTGGGTTACAATTTTTAAAATAGACGGATTGATGCCTCGATCTTCGGATCCCATAATAATGGCTGTCGGCAGCTTTAAATTGATGTCGTAAATTAAGGTATCTGTTTTTTCGGTGGCAGCTACCAGTTGAATATCAGCCGCCTGAAATTGGAAAATAGCGTCTTTAATATGGTCAACTTTACAAATGGGAATTTTAAATGCCGCACCTGCCGAAGTTTTTATGGTATCGGCACTGATGGGCGCGTTCCCTTGTTTTTGAATTACAATTCCCTGAACGCCTGCACATTCTGCGGTTCTGATGATGGCCCCAAAATTACGGACATCAGAAATTTGATCCAACAACAAAAATAGGGGTGTGGTGGTTTTTTCAAAAGCGGCAGCAATTAATTCCTCTAAATCTGAAAATTCAATAGGGGAAATTTGCGCGGCAACACCTTGATGGTTTCCGTTTTTTGAAATGCGGTTCAGTTTTTCAACCGGCACATGGCTTGTTGCAATGTTATGTTGCTTAATAAGGCTGTTTAATTCAGAAAATAAGTGACCGCTTAAGTCCTTTTGAAGATACACTTTGCTGATGGTTTTACCAGCGTTAATGGCTTCTATAACCGTACGGATGCCAAATATTTTTGAAGTTTCATTTTCCATGATGCAAATGTAAGGATATTTGTTTTGATTGCTGTAATGGGCGTTTAAATGTGTACGTTATTTTTAAAAGGTAATAGTTTAAATAAGTTGGGCTACTTTTTTAAAAAGATGGGCATCTTATTAAATTATTAAGGCATCTTATTAAATTATTAAGGCATCTTTTAAAATTATTAAGGCATCTTTTAAAATTATTAAGGCATCTTTTAAAATTATTAAGGCATCTTTTGAAATTATTAAGGCATCTTATAAAATTATTAAGGCATCTTATAAAATTATTAAGGCATCTTTTGAAATTATTAAGGCATCTTATAAAATTATTAAGGCATCTTTTGAAATTATTAAGGCATCTTATGAAATTATTAAGGCATCTTTTAAATTTATTAAGGCATCTTTTAAATTTATTAAGGCATCTTATTTTAAAGTTTCAGCATCTTTGTGGATATATTGATAAATGGGTTTATAAGAATTTTATATTTTTTTTAATCCAGCTACGAAAAAATATTTGAAGATTTTGATTAATTCTGGATTATTGCCATAAAAAAACCACCCGTAAAATTACGGATGGTTATATTAAATAAATTCTGAATAACAATAATTATTACCAGCCAGGGTTTTGTTGTCCTTCTAATCCTGGATTTGCATTTAGTTCTATTTGTGGTATAGGCCACAAAAATCTTGGATCCGATCCTGGTATTGCACTTACACCGTATGGTCCAGTATAAGGTGTGCCTAAGTTAAATAAGTCTGCATTTGGATTGCCATTGGCAACTTTTGCAGGGATGCCATCTATTGGATGCATATCGTCATTTTGCAATCTGTGAATATCAGACCATCTTCTGCCTTCCATTAAGAACTCGATTCTTCTTTCTTTTAAAATGGCGCCTACCAATGCACTGGCATTTGCAAAATTAGATGCTTGATATGCTTGGGTCGCAACATTAGCCAAAGCCCTGTTTCTAACGCTGTTAAGCAATGTTAGTGATGCAGCCAAATCCGGTGAAGGCTTTCTTGCATAAGCTTCTGCCATATTTAATACAACTTCTGCATATCTTATCACTGGTGCGGCATCTGTATAATTAACACCATCTTTATACTTTAAAGTAAATTTCCTGCCACTAGAAGTGAACACCATTCCAGTTCCTCTATTTGCGCCAACTGAATTGTCTTCTCTACGTTTATCATCAACCAACCAACTTGGATCCCTCCATATAATTGGGCTAATAGTAACAAGCACTCTGGTATTGTATTGAGATGCTAAAGCAGCATTCACGCCTGGGTTTGCTGTTGCATCATGAAGAATTGAAAAAATAGATTCCGTATTTCCATAACTGTTAGCAAAAGGACCATTTGGAGATGCAGTCAATGTATATTTCCCAGTTAACTTATTTCCTTCAGTGATCACTTTATCCCAGTCTCTCATATGCAAATACACTCTAGTTTTAAAAGCAGCGGCAGCATTTTTAGATGCTTTGGTCAAAGTAGTGTTCGTAATTAAGGTTTCTGCATCATTTAAATCAGCGATTACTTTTTGATAACATTCAGCTACAGTGTTTCTGCCTTTTAAAATTTCAGAATCAATTTCACCTTGTGTGTCAACGCCAATTTCTCTGTAAGGAATTCCAGGATGCGAAGCACCTGCAGTAAAATTATAAGGTCGTGCAAAATAAGTTAACAACTCAAAATGCGTGATGGCTCTTAAAAATTTTGCTTGCCCAATATAGTCGTCGCCAACAGCCTGGGTGATAATTCCATTTGCAACTGCATTAGTAACGCCTTCAATAACCAAGTTACATCTGTTAATTAATCTGTAACCATCAACCCAATAATAGACATTATTTGCTGTACCGGCATCATAAGTGGCTGTATAGGTGATTTGGTAAAATGCGGCGGTGTTTACCACATCTTCACCTCTGTTATCTCCTTGTTGCACAAAAGCAGCACCCCAAATAAAACCTCTCCCTCCATTTGGATTTGTAGAATTGTACTGTCCAATAGCAGCGGCATTGTACATACCATTGAGAGAGCTTTCAATTAGCGAAGGTGATGAATAGGCATCATCAATCGAGATGTTATTAATTGGACTAAGATCCAAAAGATTCTCTTCTGTACATGAAATCATCCCGATTCCAAAAACAGAAATAATTAAATAATTTAATATTTTTTTCATTTTTAACAAATTACAAATTAACATTAACACCTATTGACAGGACTTTTGATCGAGGTGTTCCATTTAAATCAACTCCTCCAGATTCCATTTCAGGGTTTAGTCCTTTATAGTCTGTAATTATCAACATATTTTGGCCTTGAATGAAGAATCTGATCAAATCTACCTTTATTTTTTCAGTTAATAATTTTGGAAGCTTATAACCCAATGTAATATTATCTAAACTAATAAAATCGCCATCTTCAACAAATCTTGATGTTGCATTACTTGTTTGATTGATGAAAGTATTTTTAGCTCCATCAAGTTTTGGTGTTATACCATCTCCGGGATTTTCCGCACTTTGCCATCTTCCTAAGATTTCAGTTCCATTGTTGCTAAAGCTTTGTGTTAAAAGATCTCTACGTGTGGCATTAAAAATTTTATTTCCGCCACTAAACCTAAACATAAAGTTAAAGTCAAAATCTTTATAACTCATTCTGTTAATGAAAGATCCATAGTAAGTTGGAAGTGTGTTTCCTAAAATAGTTCTGTCTGTAGCAGCACTTAACGAGGATGCCTGAGATATGTCAGTTGGGTTTGCAGGGTCAAAAACTTTATAGTTAGAAGTTGCTATGTTCCCTTGCACCAAAGACCCATCCTCTTTGTAATATACAGGATTTCCATTTGCTGGATTTACGCCCCAATATCTATAACCAAACAATGAGTTAATTGACTCACCTTCTCTTATAATTAAGTTAGCTGCATAGTTGGCGTCTGTAAAGGTACCTCCTAACATATCCTGGCCATCAGGTATGCTTGTAACTTCATTTTCATCGAAAGTAATATTGGCGGCAATGTTCCAATTAAAATCTTTATTTGAAATGATATTATAATCAACTGAGAATTCATAACCTTTGTTACTCATAGCACCAATGTTTTTTCTCACCCTATTGTCTGGAACGCCTAATGAAGGAGCCACAGGAACGGATAGGATTAAACCGTCGATTTCATTATTGTAGTAATCAAAAGTAAATTTTAGGTTGTTGTTTAACATCGCTAAATCAACACCAAAATCAGTTTTTTTACTTGTTTCCCATCTCAATTGGTCATTACCGAACTGCGTAAAAGCTATTCCATTTGCACTACCGTATTTAGACGCAGACGTTAATCCTAAATAAGGATAACTTCCAATTTCAGTATTTCCTACTTCAGAATAAGATCCTCTTATTTTGAAATTAGAGATGCCTGAATTTAAGTCTTTAAAGAATTCTTCATTGGCAATATTCCAAGCTGCAGAATAACCAGTAAAATTATTCCATCTATTGTCTTCATTTAATTTTGAAATTCCGTCTCTTCTTAATGAACCTTGAAGGAAATATTTTTGTTTGTAATTATAACTTATTCTTCCTATATAAGACATAATGCCATTTTCAGTTATGCTTCCTCCAGATTCTTGGTTAGCATAAGCACCAGTAACTAAATTTTGATTGTAGAATTCATTGAGCAGGTTGGTACCAACTCCAAAAAATGATTGATTTTTCTCTTTTTGATATTCTACGGCACCAGTAACATCAACGTTGTGAGCCTCTAAAAAAGTAGTATTATACGCCAAAATATTTTGAACGTTCCATCTTAACAAATCGGTACTGTTATTTTGTAACCTACCATTTGAACCTTTACCGTCACCATGCACAGGATTGTAATATAAGAATCCAGTCGTTAACGGATTGTCAACACTTGCTTGAAATCTGTATGTTAAACCATCGACTATTTTTGCAGAAGCGAATGCACCGGCAATGGTTCTGTTAATTTTAGATTGAAATTTATTTTTTGATAAAACGTAAGCAATATTTGAGATTTTATCTGTTTGGCCAGCAGGATTGTCCCATTGTCCAACCGTTTGATTGTCATCAGATAAATTATAACCTGTTGGGTGTTCAGGGTTTAAAATTGGCGTGTTTGGAAATTGTCTGATGGCATTAAAAATATTACCAGACAGTGAACTACCTCCAGTATTTAAACCGTTATATTCGGTTCTTGTTACAGCAATATTCCCTCCAATGGTTAACCATTTATTTAAATCATGTTCTACACTTGACCTAATGTTATAACGCTTCATATTATTGGAAACAGCAACACCGTCTTGATCGGTATATCCAAAAGACATGAAATATTTAGTGCTTTCACTTCCTCCGTTCAACGAAAGGTTGTGATCTACTTGAAGTGCGTTATCATTAAGCACGGCATCTTGCCAATCTGTATTGAATGTATTGTCGGCAGCCCAAGGACCCGTCGCTCCAGAATTTGTAGCTTTCTCGTTAGAAATCACTAAAAAGTCGGGTGTTTCTAACAAATCGAAGGTTTTAATTGCAGAAGCAAATCCAGTCACATTATTGTAACTTACTTTCATCGTACCTTTTTTACCTTTTTTTGTAGTAATTAAAATAACGCCATTTGCAGCACGTGAACCATAAATTGCGGTTGCAGCACCATCTTTAAGAATCTCAAATGATTCAATGTCGTTTGGATTGATATCACCCAAACCATTGGCAGAAGCATATCCTCCAATATCTCCAGAATATACAGGCATTCCATCCACAACAATAAGTGGGGAAGTTCCTGATCCAATAGATGCAACACCTCTAATTCTAATTCTAGGTGCTTCTCCAATAATACCGGTATTTGAAGTTACTTGTATCCCGGCAGATCGTCCTGCCAATTGGCCTTCAAAACTAGGCGTAACCAAACCTTGAATTGAAGATCCGGATATACTGGATATTGCTCCTGTTACCTCACTTCTTTTTTGAGTTCCATAACCAACAACCACAATTTCTTCAAGCGCCTCAGCACTTTCTTTCATAGTAACGTTAATTATGTTGGATGCACCTACAGTTCTCTCGGTTGATTCCATACCAACAAAGCTAAAAACAAGAACATTTCCTGTATTGGCTTTAATTGAGTAATTTCCGTCAAAATCAGTTTGGGAACCGGTTTTGGTGCCTTTAATAAGTACTGTTACACCAGGTAATGGCCCGCTTGCGTCGGAGACTTTCCCAGTAACAGTTTTTTCTTGTGCAAATGTCACTTGCACAAGCAACGCCAGTAGCAGCGTTAAAAATCCATTAAACTTTGTTTTCATATTATAATTGTTTGAATTAATTGAAATCAAAAATCTTAATTATTTATTAATATTCCTAATGTTTTATTAAAGTATTGTGAATATATTAAAATATTAAGCTTTATGATATATTATTATAGATGCCTACTTTTTTATTTAGTTGCGTGTGGTTCCTTTTTTGGTATATTTTTCATCAAAATAGGTTTATTTTTTTAAAAAGATATTTAGTATTTTTAATGTTTTATATGTGTTTTAGCTTAAATAATGTAGATTATTTGATAAAATATTCTAAAAATGATTTTTTTGGCTATTATTTATAAAAATTCAAAGGACATTTGGATGATGTTTTTTTAACATATTTGTGGTTTTAATTTAATTATTTGTAATTTACACAACTAAAATTATTTGTGATGAGACGTTTTACTTATGTTTTTTATGTATGTTTTTTCTTGACTGTTCCTTCAATATTTTCTCAAAATGGTGACAATCTTGTGAAAGAAGATCGTGGGAATATTATTATCAAACAAAATAGGGAGATTAAAGGAAAAGATTATTTATATGAGGAATGGAGCAAAGGGATGCTTGTGCTTAATGATAGTATTTTTTCTATGCAAGATTATTTAAAATATGATGCGCTGAAAGATCGTGTTTTAATTAAAAATATGAGTAACATTGAAGAAGTTATTGAAATTAATGATAAATCACTTACCGGTTTTTCTATTTTAGAGAAGGACAGAAATATAAAACATGATTTTGTAAAACTTCAAAAGAAATATTTCACTGAGGTTTCTGAAATGGGTTTTTATGAAGTGGTCTTTAATTTGCAGAACACCAATTATTTTATTAAAAGAACTACTAAAATATTGTATGACCCAAATAGGAGTGAAGGAACCCAAACCATTAATAATTATCCTTTGGAATATAGAGACAAACAAACTTATTATATTAAAAACAAAGACGGAATGTATGCAGCCATTAGGCTTAATAAAAAGGAGATTAATACCGTTTTAAACCAGCATCCGAATGAAATTTCTGCATTTGTAAAAAGGAACAAGATTAATTATAGTAAAGAAAGTGATGTAATGAAATTGGTAAATTACTATTATTCCTTGTAAAATTAGTTTTTAAAGTTACCAACTATTTTTTAGTACATTACCATTTATTACATTTTATGACTATAGTTAAAAGTGTCCGCATACTTTGCCTAAAGTATCAGCATGCTTTTCTTGAAGTGTCAGCATACTTTTACTAAAGTGTCCGCATACTTTTCTTGCAGTGTCCGCATACTTTTCTGTTATATTTTGATCCTTCGTTTTGGATGTGTTTTTTATTGTTGAAATGATCTAAGTTTACCATCCTGTAAATAGTTTTTCTGCAGTATCTTAATGTTTATTAAACTGTTGGAATATTGAAGAGCAGGCGAAAAAACTTTGCTAGTCGTAGAATTTTAGTTAAGAAAATCCAAAGGCTTTATTTTATAATCTTTACAAATTAGCAATTCTTTTGTTATATTGGCTTTTATTTTCCTTAAATAAATAATTAGCCTTGTGGAACGTAGGATATTATTTCTGATTGCAAAGCTAAATTCTAAAAAAACATAAGCGAAGTTACTAAATTAAAAAACCTCAAAAGTTAACTTTTGAGGTTTTTTCAATTTTGTAAAAGTTTCTTAAAATAGACTAATCTATTGTTAAAGTAGCTTCAAAATAAGGGGTAGGCCAACCATAAGCCATTATTGCTGTGGCTAAAGAGCTTGTGCTACCTTGTGCTAAATCATATTTTATGTATAATTTACCAGTTGCTTTGTCATAAGTTCCACTTCCATAAACAGAATAGTTAGGCTGAATAGCACCATTATAAGTTGTAGTGTACAAAAACTGTTTTGCGATAGTAACTTTACCATCAGCATCTATTGAAGCAAAAACATCTTTTTGATCAACAACAACTTCTCCCCACCAATCTAACATCCACTCTGCATTTAAACCTTTAATGTAAAGCCCATCACAAATTTCTTTTGTTGATACTTGGCTATCGTAATCTGCATCAGCCCCAATCCATGGTGTGTATGTAGAATACGTATAACTTTGTCTTCTTACATCCTCAAAAGTATAGGTATTACCAGTTTTCGTAATTTTTGTCATTACGTAAAAGTTTAGATCACAAATACCCAAATTGCTTATAGCAGCCGGGAATTCATAACTGTCACCATTAATAACACCAGCTTGGTTTAATTCCAGATTTAAATCTAAGTCTCTAACAATATCAGAGTTTGCATCATAAAAGTCTGCAACCACATAATATACACCATTAGGAGTATTTGCAGGCAACACTAGGCTTTCAAAACTGCCGCCATCTGCTTCAGCGATATTTCCTGAATTATCCGGGGTGCTTGAAACAAGCAAACGCATATCAGCAAAATCTGTTGGACTGATTACATTTCCTGAATTATCAGTGGTTGCCGTAGCCATAGCCCAACTAAGGTCAATTGCTAAGTCTCCTTCTGTATAGTTCAAAATTGTAAATTCCATAAAAACAGGGGTAATTGTAGAATTGGCTGTTCGGTTGTCTCCAATTTGGATTTTTACCGTTTCAGTTGTTTCAATAAGCTCGTCAGAAAGTATGGTAATTTTTCCTTTTGCACTTGTTGATCCTGCAGGAATAACTACACTTCCATCAACCGTATAGTCATCACCATTAGAAGCATCACCATCAACTTGAGTTACAAATAATTTCACATCCACCAATTGTACAGTGCTTAAGGTTGCAGTAAATTCATATACTGAATCATCCTCTATCAAGCTTTTGCTGCTAACAGATGTTGTTACCGAAAGTGTTGGCGAAGTAGGTTCTAATGTACTAAATCCAGTATTGTCTTCTTGGTCGCAACCAAACACAAATAATGCCGTGGTTATTGCTGCCAAATAAGAAAAAATACTTTTATAATTTTTTGTTATCATTTTTATAATTTTTAATTTAGTTAAACTAATCTACAATTTTTTGTAGTTTCTCATAGAATTCCCTTGATCCTGAATCACCGGCATTATAATATCCAACTGTGATTTGAAGGATGTCTTCTCCAGTAACATCATTCTTTGTTGCCATATTGGACGTGGCACAAGGAGCTGTCGTGAAATTAAAATTTTCACAAGTTATTATTGGAAGGTCATTTAGAAGAACAGCATTGCCTTCAGGGTCAGTTTCCAACACTGTAATTTTTCCAGTATCTGAATTTACCGTGAAATAGAAAGTATTATCTGGCCAAGCCGCAATTCCAATATGTTTGTATATTGAGGCATCTATTGATTCAATAACAATTGTAGGATCAAAATAATTTGGATAATACACGCCAATTCTCCAATAATCTCCTTGAATAAGATTATATGTACCGGCAAATCTTGTAGACACGGTTGCTTTTGTGCTTGAATAATTAAGGTGTTCACCTTCAGTTGTTGTTACATAATAGTCAAATTTCCAATAATCACCTATCAGGTAATCTCCATCTGAAGTTGAAAGAGGGGTACCTTCGGTAGATAAACCTGCAACCATTTCTGAAAAGTTGAAAGTATAATTTACCATACTGTTTTGATCAGTATCTGTAATTGCTATAGTTTTAAAATTATCTATTGTATTTGAAACAACAACTACTTTATCGTCCTTACCGGTAGTGGTATTAGGAACTAACTTTGTTGTATAAAAAGTCTTTGCTATTCTTATACTTGTTGTTTTAACTTCACCTTGGTATACGCGAATGTTAGTTGTATAAGGCCCAGGATTACCAACTACATAGTTGATAGCAGTGTTCTTAACATCCAACAAACCACCTTCTGTGATGTTTCCGTCGGGATTGTCAACATTTAAATCTGCATCATTACAAGAAGAAAATGTAATTAATGATAGAAATAAGATGCTTAATATTTTTATTGCTTTCATATTTTTATTTTATATGGTTATAATTAATTCATCCACCAAATTGGTGTTGTCAATAAATCAGCTCCTTGCGCGGCAACTGCTGCATCATAATTTGCTTTATTAACTGAACTTTCAGTTGTTGGATAATTATATCGAGATGGTATTTCATTAATAGCACCATCTACTGCAGGTGTTAACACAGGAAATCCTGTTCTTCTGTATTCATTCCAAGATTCAACACCTTGCGAGAATAATGCAATCCAATTTTGTGTCGCAATTTGTTCTAAGGCTAAAGCTGGAGTTGTTGCCAATGCTTTGTTTGCCATAAAAGCTGAAATTGCTGGTCCTGCCACTTCATTATATTCCAAAGAAGCAGTCATTCCTCCAAGATAATGGGCATTTGCATCACCAGAAATAAGTCCTTTAAACGCCGCTTCTGCCATTAAAAACTTTAACTCAGGGTATGACATAAAGAAACCAGGAAGTTCAGGACGTAAATAAAACTCACCCAATGCAGATACATTTGTATAGTTATAGTTGTCACTAGGAACGTCATTATAACCTGAAGGTTTTCCTCTATAAACACCATCTGCATTTTTTTGAGCATAAACGGCCAAACGAGGATCATTAGCACCTGCTAAAACATCTACCATTTTAGAGTTAATTTTCCATTCACCCCTTGTTCCAAACACAATTGATTCATACAATGGATTCGCACTTGGATCGGCACCTAAATAAACCAGTTTAGCATCATCTGAGTTGCTTGAGAACAAATTACCTGCATTTACCAATGCCTGTAAATCTGCGGCAACAGTCATTTTTCCTGAAGCCCTCATTAACACTCTGAATTTTAAAGAACTTGCGAATTTTTTCCACAAATTGGCATTACCGCCATATAAAATATCGTTTGTGCCATCAATTGCACCACTAGTTCCCAGTAAAGAAATAGCCTCATCAAGCATTGCTAAAACACCGGTATATACCACTTCTTGGCTGTCATAAGCAGGAGCAATATTTCCTTCTGTTGCAGCTTTCATGGCGTCTGTAAATGGTATATCACCATAAACATCAGTTAAAAAAGCATATCCATAGGCTTGAAGCGTTAAAGCAACTCCCTGCATATTATTGTTTTCTTCTGCTACAGCAATAGTATGCATCGCATCTGAATCTGCAATTACAACGGCATACCAAGTATCCCAAACGTTAGTTATAACAGATTGACGGGGAATGTATCTTTCTTCGTCGTTGTATTGCACTTTAGCAAATTGTTGTGACCAACAAGCTCCCATATCACCTCCGATAAAGGTGCTATATGAGTTGTTTTGAGCGGCTCTAACAACTCCTGGAATCAACAGGCTTGAAGGCACTGCTGTTGGATTGTTAGGATCTGTGTTTATTTCTTCAAAATCACTATCACAACCCACTGAAACCAGTAAGCCAAATAATAATAATGTTATAATTTTAAATCGTTTCATATGTTTAAATATTATTTTTATTAATAGGTTATAGTTTTAGTTGAATGTTAAAACCAATACTTCTTGCAGATGGCAATTGACCAAATTCCTGACCTTGGTTAGAGTTTTCATCACTAAAAGATGATTCAGGATCAATATGAGGAGCATTTTTGTGCAATATTGCCAAGTTACGTCCCACTAAAGAAAAACTGATGTCGGTAAATAGTGTATTTCCGATAAGGTTTTTTGGCAATTTGTATGAAATCATAACCTGTCTAAGTTTAACGTAAGAAGCATCAAACACTGAACTTTCAACAATACTGTTTGAGTAAGCTCTTTTGTTATAATCCTCAGAAGTTACCACTACATTGTTAGGAACATAGGCACCATCAACTAACATAACACCATCTCCAACAACACCTGTTTCTCTACCAAGAAGCGTTTCATACAATACCCCCGCATATCTACCCCAAGTATTTGTCATCGTATAAATATCGCCGCCAATTTTAGCGTCAACCAATGCGTTTAAACTGAAGTTTTTGTAGCTGAATGTAAAGTTGGCACCACCAGTCCAATCAGGTGTGATATTTCCCAAAACTTTAGTACCGGTAGCAATTTTAGGCAAACCATTTTCATAAACTACTTCACCAGAAGGGCTTCTTTGAAAATAAGTACCAACAATAGAGCCATAAGATTCGCCTTCTCTAGCCTCTAAAGTCATATTCCATTGACCTCCAAGAACCAATGATTCCAATCCGCCTAAAGAAACTACTTCGTTGGTATTTTTTGCAAAGTTTAAGTCTAAGTCAAATTTAAAGTCACCGCTTTCAATAATAGTTGTTCCCAATTGTAACTCAATTCCTTTGTTGTTCATTTCACCAACATTTTGCACCGCACTTGTATATCCTGAAGCAGCAGTAACTTGGACCGGCACAATTAAATCAGAACTTGTTTGGTCATAGTAGGTTGCATTAAAACGAATTTTACTGTTAAATAGACGAACATCCATTCCAAATTCTGTACCTGTTGTTGATTCAGATTTAATGTTAGGATTGTTTAATTGGCCTGGCAAAAAAGCCACAGAATTTCCACCCCATGTTTCTGTAGAAAGCGCATAGGTTGGTTGTAAACTATAAGGGTTCAATGCTCCAATACCTCCAACTTCAGACCATCCGCCTCTTACTTTTAAGAAAGATAAAACTTCAGATTTTGCATCAATCATATCTGTAATAACCGCACTGGCAGTAACCGATGGATAAAAGAATGAATTTTCGCTAATTGGCAATAAACTTGACCAGTCATTTCTTCCTGAAAATTCTAAAAATAAATAATCTTTGTATGAGAATTTACCAAAACCAAATAAGCTGTTGATTTTTTGCTCTGAGAATGAATTACTTACTTCCCAGCTACTTCCTGCTTTTAAGTTGGCTACATTGTAATAGCCTGGCAATTGAAGTTGAGGAACAGCAGTGTAAGCCAATTCAGATTTTCTGTACATGGAGTTTCCTCCTACACTCATTTCAAAAGCTAAGTCTTCAGTTATTTTTGCAGTATAAGCAGCAATTACTTCAGAATTTGTTTCAGAGTAGCTACGTGCAGTTTCCTCATAATAGCCATTAGGAGCACTATTGCTTCCAAAAGCCTGTCTGTAATTTTGTCTTGTATTCCAGAAGTTTGTTCCTACTTTACCAGAAATAGAGAAATTATCATTAAATGCATAATTTAAAGCAATGTTACCAACGATTCGGTCTCTGTTATATTCTCTCGTATTTGTATCCAATACCCAGTATGGGTTATTTTGGAAAACATTATTCCAGTTTAAGGGAGTTCCTTCAGCTGCAGTTCCTACAGGTGCCAATGGCAAATTTCTCCAATCTTTTAATTTACTGAAATCAACCTGTCTTTGAGACCAAATCATTTGTTGTACAGGATTTTCGTTGTTGTATCCTTGCGTAACAAAGTTGTCACTTTTAGAACGCGTATAATTGAAATCAACAGAGGTCGTTAATTTTTCAGACATTGTGTAAGAAGATGAACCACCAACAGAAAATCTTCTTAGATCAGTATTTGGAACCATACCAGTCTGGTCCATTGATGCTACAGACAATCGGTATCCAATATTCTCAGCTCCACCCGTAAAGGAAATACTATTGTTTAAAGTGATTCCATTTTCATAGAAATCTTTAATGTTATTAGGTTTTGAAACCCAAGGTAATGGAGCTCCACCTACAGTGTAAGAATCCCATTGAACGAATTCTAAACCTCTGTCTAAAGGAGGACCCCAACTTTCATCAACACCACCATCTCCTGTTTGGCCATCTACCCATTGGTAAAAATCTTGATTACCGCCACCACCATAAGAATTTTGGAAATTTGGCAATACCAAAGGAGATTCAACAGACATTGTGCTGTTAAATGAAATTCCTAAACCTGATTTTTTTGAGCCTGATTTGGTTTTAATTTGAATAACACCATTTGAAGCTCTTACGCCATAAAGCGCAGCAGCAGCTGGGCCTTTAAGTACGGAAATAGACTCTATATCATCTGGATTGATATCTGACACACCATTTGGTAAATCAGCACCACCGCCGTCACCTGCATTTCCAAAATTTCCACTTTCTAAAGGAACACCATTTACCACATATAATGGTTGATTGTTACCAGTTATAGAACTTGCGCCCCTTAAAACAACTCTTGATGAAGCACCAACCGCACCAGAACTGTTTGTAATTTGTATCCCGGCCACTTTTCCTGACAAAGAGTTTACAATATTAGTTTCTCTGGCCTGGCTCATCTCTTCACCTCCAACTTGTTGTACAGCATAAGTTGCAGATCGTCTTTCAACTTTTCTGCCAAATCCTGTAACCACGACTTCTTCTAATGCCTCAGCACTTTCTTTCATGGTAACGTCAATAATGTTTGACGCCCCAACGGTTCTCTCAGCTGTTTGCAACCCTATGAAACTGTATTGTAATACAGCCCCTGTGGCAGCTTTAATTGAGTATTTCCCATCAAAATCAGTTTGTGTACCTGTTTTGGTACCTTTAATAATAACTGTTACACCAGGTAATGGTCCGCTCATGTCGGAAACGTTACCCGTAACAGTTTTTTCTTGGGCAAATGATATTTGCACCATAAACGCTATCAAAAGCGTTAAAAAACCATTAAACTTTGTTTTCATTATATAATTATTTGAATTAATTAGGTCAAAAATCTTAATAATTTGTTAATAAACCAAATATTTTAGTGTTAAAGTCTTAAAATATGTTAATAATCCCCGAATATGAGATTGAAAAAATCATGGAGCATTGTGAATAATAAAAATAAACAGACTTTTAATTATTAAATTCATAATTGATAAATCATTAAAATTTTTTTTCATTTTTTCAATCATTGCATATTTTACTAGATAAAGAAGAGAAAATAAAAGTTTAATAATTTAATTAAAAAATATCAATATTACATTTAATAGTGAATTTTCTCAAATGCAATTTTTTGTCTTTTTAATATTCTAAAGTATAAATGAAGTTCAATAAATTTAGATTATTCTTCAAATTTTGGAAAATCAAATTTAATAAGAACTTTGACTAGGAAATTTAATTAATTATTATTATAAAAATGGAGAATTACTTTTTCAGAAGAAAAGGGCAATATAAATATGCTTTTAGGTTATCAAAAAGCTAACGAAAACCAATTTCATATACTTTATATCTTTATATGTTCACATTGATTTGTTTTTAATTCAATTCGTATTTGTTAAACATTTTTTTCAAATCAGAAAAAATATGTTATTTTATACCTATTATATATATTGTTAATTTAATTAGAAAAAATAAAATATATTCATATTTGATTAAGAAGAAAATAATTGTACATTTGCAAACTCTTTGAAAAGAGCATAATATATTTAAAAGTAATTTATAACAAAATTTCAGTATGCCAACAATTTCGCAATTAGTACGAAAAGGAAGAACCAAAATAACTAAGAAGAGTAAATCGGCTGCTTTAAATTCATGTCCTCAACGTAGAGGAGTGTGTACACGTGTTTACACCACAACACCAAAAAAACCAAACTCAGCGATGCGTAAAGTAGCAAGGGTTAGGTTAACAAATGGTAATGAGGTGAACGCTTACATTCCTGGAGAAGGACATAATTTACAAGAGCACTCGATAGTATTAGTTAGAGGTGGAAGGGTTAAAGATTTGCCAGGAGTTAGGTATCATATTGTACGTGGTGCATTAGATACTGCAGGTGTTGACGGCAGAACGCAACGTCGCTCTAAATATGGTACAAAAGCCCCTAAAAAGTAATTTAAAAACTTTAATGTAAAGACATGAGAAAAAGAGCAGCGAAAAAAAGAGTGCTTTTACCAGATCCAAAGTTTAACGATCAGTTAGTGACACGTTTTGTGAATAACTTAATGTGGGACGGTAAAAAATCTACAGCTTTCAAAGTGTTTTACGATGCATTAGACATTGTAGAGACAAAAAAATTAGACCAAGAAAAATCATCATTAGAAATTTGGAAAGACGCGTTAAGCAATGTGATGCCACAAGTTGAGGTTCGCAGCCGTAGGGTTGGTGGAGCTACTTTTCAAATTCCATCGCAAATCAGACCAGACCGCAAGGTGTCTATTGCAATTAAATGGTTGATTTTATATGCAAGAAAACGTAATGAAAAATCAATGGCTCAACGCTTAGCCGGTGAGGTTTTAGCTGCTGCAAAAGAAGAAGGCGCCGCAGTTAAGAAAAGAGTGGATGTTCACAAAATGGCTGATGCTAATAAAGCATTCTCTCACCTTAGATTTTAATAATTAGAAATGGCAAGAGATTTAAAATATACAAGAAATATTGGAATTGCGGCTCATATTGATGCGGGTAAAACAACCTGTACTGAGCGAATTCTTTATTATACGGGTGTGTCTCATAAAATAGGTGAAGTGCATGATGGCGCTGCAACTATGGACTGGATGGAGCAAGAGCAAGAAAGAGGTATTACAATTACTTCTGCCGCTACAACTTGTGAATGGAAATTCCCTACAGAAAATGGTGAGCCTACTGCTGATGCAATGGGTTATCACTTTAATATTATTGACACTCCCGGTCACGTTGATTTTACTGTTGAAGTAAATCGTTCTTTGAGAGTATTAGATGGTTTGGTTTTCTTATTTAGTGCAGTGGATGGTGTTGAACCACAATCTGAAACTAACTGGAGATTGGCCGATAACTACAAAGTGCCAAGAATTGGTTTCGTTAATAAAATGGACCGTCAAGGTGCCAACTTTTTAAGTGTTTGTCAGCAAGTTAGAGAAATGTTAGGTTCTAATGCAGTGCCTATCGTTATTAATATTGGTGATGAAGAAAACTTTAGAGGGATTGTTGATTTGATAAAAAACCGTGCGATTATTTTTCATGACCACACAATGGGAGCAACTTTTGATGTTGTTGAAATTCCGGATGAATTAAAAGAAGAAGCAAAATTATTGCGTGGTAAACTTATTGAAGAAGTTGCTGCTTATGATGAACATCTTTTGGAAAAATATATGGAAGATGAAGATTCTATTACTGAAGATGAAGTGCATGCTGCGCTTCGTGCTGCTGTAATGGATATGTCAATCATTCCTATGGTATGCGGTTCTGCGTTTAAAAATAAAGGCGTGCAGTTTTTATTGGATGCAGTTTGTCGTTATTTACCTGCACCAATTGACAAAGAAGGTGTTATTGGTATTAACCCAAATACAGAAAAAGAAGAATTGCGTAAGCCAAGTGTAAAAGAACCATTTGCTGCGCTTGCATTTAAAATTGCAACTGATCCTTTTGTTGGTCGTTTGGCATTTTTTAGAGCATATTCCGGGCGTTTAGATGCCGGTTCTTATATATTGAACAGTCGTTCCGGTAAAAAGGAACGTATTTCACGTATTTACCAAATGCACGCCAACAAACAAAACGCTATTGATTATATAGAAGCTGGAGATATAGGTGCTGGTGTTGGATTTAAAGACATCAAAACTGGGGATACTATGTGTGATGAAAAGTTTCCAATTGTGTTGGAATCAATGAACTTTCCTGATCCAGTTATTGGTATTGCCGTTGAGCCTAAAACAAAAGCTGATGTTGATAAATTAGGAATGGCTTTAAGCAAATTGGCCGAAGAAGATCCAACATTTACTGTAAAAACTGATGAAGCTTCTGGTCAAACAATTATTTCTGGAATGGGTGAGTTACACTTAGAAATTATTGTTGACCGTTTAAAGCGTGAGTTTAAAGTTGAAGTAAACGAAGGTCAACCACAAGTTGAATATAAAGAAGCTATTACCGCCAAAGCGGATCACCGTGAAGTTTATAAAAAACAATCTGGTGGACGCGGTAAATTTGCTGATATTAAATTTGTTATGGAACCTGCTGAGGCCGGTGAAACAGGATTGTTATTTGTTAACGCCATTAAAGGTGGTAACGTACCAAAAGAGTTTGTTCCTTCCATTGAAAAAGGATTTAAAATGGCTATGAAAAACGGTCCTTTAGCAGGATACGAAATGGATAGCATGAAGATTACTTTATACGACGGATCTTTCCACGCAGTGGATTCAGATGCATTGTCATTCGAATTGGCAGCTAAAATGGGATATAAAGTTGCCGCAAGAGCTGCAAAAGCTGTAATTCTTGAGCCAATTATGAAAATTGACGTAGTTACTCCAGAAGCTAACATGGGAGATATTGTAGGTGATTTAAACAGAAGAAGAGGTCAAGTAACTGCGATGGATGACAGAGCTGGCGCAAAAGTTGTAAAAGCAACAGTGCCATTGTCAGAAATGTTTGGTTATGTAACCACTTTAAGAACATTGTCATCAGGTAGAGCAACGTCATCAATGGAGTTTTCACATTATGCTGAAACACCAAATAACATTGCAGAAGAAGTAATAGCAAAAGCCAAAGGATAATCTCTAAATTATTAAACGATGAGTCAAAAAATTAGAATAAAATTAAAATCATACGATTACAATTTGGTAGATAAATCTGCTGAGAAAATCGTTAAAACGGTAAAAAGCACTGGTGCTGTTGTAAACGGACCAATTCCTTTGCCTACACATAAAAAGATTTTTACAGTGTTGCGTTCTCCGCACGTAAATAAAAAATCCAGAGAGCAATTCCAATTGAGTTCTTACAAACGTTTGTTAGACATCTATAGTTCTTCATCAAAAACTATTGATGCTCTAATGAAGTTAGAGCTGCCAAGCGGCGTTGAAGTAGAGATTAAAGTGTAATGAAACTTTATTTTCTTGCGAAGCAAGAAAATAATTAGTTGAATACATTCCGAACTTGTTTCGGAATCTCAACAAAATCAATTCGAGATATAATTCTCGAAGACATGTCCGGAGCGATTGACGAAGGAAAAACGAAAAAAATACATCAGGGTTGAAGTATTTTAACCCTGTTTTTTTGAATAAAAGTAGAATAATAATTAATAATTAAATTAGAATGTCTGGGTTAATAGGTAGAAAAATCGGAATGACCAGCTTATTCGACGAAAACGGGAAGAACATTCCTTGTACAGTAATCGAAGCAGGTCCATGCGTAGTCACCCAAGTCAGAACCTTAGAGGTAGACGGGTACAAAGCCCTTCAACTTGGTTTCGATGACAAAACGGCAAAAAGCTCTAATAAAGCTTTAGATGGTCACTTTAAAAAAGCTGGCACAATTGCTAAAAAGAAAGTCATTGAATTTCAAGAATTTGAAGATGCGCACAAATTAGGAGATCAACTGACAGTTGAACTTTTTGTAGAAGGAGAATTTGTTGATATTTCAGCAACTTCAAAAGGTAAAGGTTTTCAAGGTGTTGTAAAACGTCACGGTTTCGCCGGGGTTGGACAAGCAACACACGGTCAACATAACCGTTTAAGAGCTCCTGGATCATTAGGTGCATCATCTTATCCGGCCAGAGTATTCAAAGGAATGCGTATGGGCGGAAGAATGGGAGGAAATAAAGTTACAGTTCAAAATTTAAGAGTTTTAAAAGTGGTTCCTGAAAAGAATTTACTTGTGGTTAAAGGATGTGTTCCTGGCCATAAAAACGCTTATGTAATTATTCAGAAATAATGGAAGTATCAGTTTTAGACATACAAGGAAAAGATACAGGAAGAAAAGTGGAACTTTCTGATGCTGTATATGGAATTGAGCCAAATAATCATGCGGTATATTTAGATGTAAAGCAATTTTTGGCCAATAAGAGACAAGGAACCCACAAAGCTAAAGAAAGAGCTGAAGTTTCTGGAAGTACTCGTAAAATTAAAAAACAAAAGGGTACTGGTACCGCTCGTGCAGGTAGTATAAAATCTCCTGTATTTAGAGGTGGTGGACGTGTTTTTGGACCGAGACCAAAAGATTATTCTTTTAAATTGAATAAAAATTTAAAGAAATTAGCTCGTAAATCAGCATTGAGTATTCAAGCAAAAGAGAACAATATTATCGTTGTTGAAGACTTTAATTTTGAAACTCCAAGAACTAAAAGTTTTACTGCAGTTTTAGGAGCTCTAGGCATTGAAAACAAAAAATGTTTATTTGTGTTGGCTGAGTCAAATAATAATGTATATTTGTCATCGCGTAATTTAAAAAGATCTAAAACTGTAATCAACTCAGGATTAAGTACTTACGAATTATTAAATGCAAATAAAATAGTCCTTTCAGAAAGTTCTTTAGAAGGGATAGAAATTAATTTAAGTAAATAGGTAACAGATATGAATATTTTAATTAAACCTATTATAACGGAAAAGGCGACAAGTCAAAGCGAATTATTAAACAGATACGCATTTGTTGTAAATAAAAGAGCTAATAAACTTGAAATTAAAAATGCTGTAGAGAAAGCTTACAGTGTTGCAATTTCAAGTATTAAAACAATGAACTACCCAGTTAAACGCAATACCAAATTCACAAAAAGTGGCATGGTTCAAGCAAAATCTGGAGCTTATAAAAAAGCAATAGTTCAGTTAGCAGAGGGAGAAACTATTGATTTTTACAGCAATATCTAAGAAACATAAAAAATGTCAGTTAGAAAATTAAAACCAATAACACCAGGTCAGCGTTTTAGAGTAGTAAACGGGTTCGACACCATTACTGCTGATAAGCCGGAAAAAAGCTTAACAGCACCGAATAAAAGATCTGGAGGTCGAAACAACAATGGAAAAATGACTATGCGCTACATTGGCGGCGGTCATAAAAAGCAATACCGTATTATCGATTTTAAAAGAGATAAAAATGGTGTTCCTGCAATTGTAAAAACTATTGAGTATGATCCAAACAGAACAGCTTTTATAGCTTTGTTGTTTTATGCAGATGGAGAAAAGAGATATATAATTGCTCAAAATGGTTTAAAAGTTGATCAAAAAGTAATGGCTGGCGAAGGAGCGACTCCTGATGTTGGAAATGCTTTATTGCTTAGCAAAATTCCGTTAGGAACTACTATTTCTTGTATAGAATTACATCCTGGCCAAGGAGCTGTTTTAGCTCGTAGTGCAGGTGCTTTTGCCCAATTAATGGCAAGAGACGGTAAATATGCAACTGTGAAAATGCCTTCAGGAGAAACTAGAATGATTCTTTTAACTTGTATGGCTACCATAGGCGCAGTTTCAAATAGTGACCATCAATTATTGGTTTCCGGTAAAGCCGGCAGATCTCGTTGGTTAGGAAGAAGACCAAGAACAAGACCAGTGGTGATGAACCCTGTCGATCACCCAATGGGTGGTGGTGAAGGTAAATCTTCAGGAGGGCACCCTAGATCAAGAAATGGAATACCTGCTAAAGGTTACAAAACCAGATCTAAGACCAAAGCGAGTAATAAATATATTATAGAACGTAGAAAAAAATAATTGATATATGGCACGTTCATTAAAAAAAGGACCTTACGTTTTTCGTAAACTAGAAAAGAAAGTTCAAGGAAACTTGGAATCAGGAAGTAAATCAGTAATCAAAACATGGTCTAGAGCCTCAACGATTACACCGGAATTTGTAGGGCAAACAATTGCTGTACATAACGGTCGTCAGTTTGTGCCGGTTTATGTAACTGAAAATATGGTAGGTCATAAATTAGGAGAGTTTTCGCCAACACGTTCTTACAGAGGACATGGTGGAGCAAAAAATAAAGGTAAAAAATAAGTAGGTATCATGGGAGTTCGAAAAAAAATAAGAGCACAGCAGATAAAAGATGATAAGAAGCAATTAGGTTTTGCTAAGCTTACAGGTTGTCCTACATCACCTAGAAAAATGCGTTTAGTTGCGGATTTGGTTAGAGGTGTTGAAGTTGAAAAAGCACTTCAAATCTTGAAATTCAATTCTAAAGAAGCTTCAATAAATCTTGAAAAATTATTATCAAGCGCTATTTCAAACTGGCAAGCCAAAAATGAAACAGCAAGTATTGAAGATGCAGGTCTTTTCGTTAAGGAAATATTTGTAGACGGCGCAGGAATGTTAAAAAGATTAAGACCGGCACCTCAAGGTCGTGCACACAGAATTAGAAAACGTTCTAATCATGTGACATTAGTCTTAGGAAGTAAAAATTTAAGCAATCAATCATAAGTAGAAATGGGACAAAAAACAAATCCAATAGGAAATCGTTTAGGAATTATCAGAGGATGGGATTCTAACTGGTATGGTGGCAGAGACTACGGAGATAAAATTGCTGAAGATGATAAGATAAGAAAGTATGTAAATGCTCGATTGTCTAAAGCAAGTGTTTCAACAGTAATTATTGAGCGTACACTTAAACTTGTAACCGTTACTATCACTACTGCAAGACCAGGTATTATTATCGGGAAAGGCGGACAAGAGGTAGACAAGTTAAAAGAAGAACTTAAAAAGATTACTGGGAAAGATTTTCAAATCAATATTTTTGAAATTAAACGTCCAGAATTAGACGCTCGTTTGGTAGGATCTAGTATCGCTCGCCAAATTGAGAACAGAATTTCATACCGTAGAGCAATAAAAATGGCAATTGCTGCAACTATGCGTATGAATGCTGAGGGAATCAAAGTTCAGATTTCAGGCCGTTTAAATGGTGCTGAAATGGCACGTTCAGAAAACTACAAAGAAGGAAGAATTCCTCTTTCAACCTTTAGGGCTGATATTGATTATGCACTTGTTGAAGCACATACTACCTACGGCCGATTAGGTGTAAAAGTATGGATTATGAAAGGCGAAGTTTATGGTAAAAGAGAATTATCTCCACTAGTTGGACTGTCTAAAAAACCGACAGGAAAACCAGAAAGAGGAGATGCTCCGAAAAAATCACAACCTCGCAGAAGAAAATAAATTTTTAAAATTTAGAAGGTAAAATGTTACAGCCAAAGAGAGTAAAATATCGTAAAGTACAGAAGGGCAAGGGAAATATGAGCGGGAATTCACAAAGAGGACATGAACTTTCAAATGGAATGTTCGGAATCAAATCTTTGGAACAAACCTTTCTTACATCACGTCAAATTGAAGCAGCTCGTATTGCAGCAACACGTCATATGAAAAGGGAAGGTCAATTATGGATTAAAGTATTTCCAGATAAGCCAATTACCAAAAAACCATTAGAAGTACGTATGGGTAAAGGTAAAGGAGCTCCTGAATATTTTGTATGTGTAATTAAACCAGGCAGAATTATGTTTGAAGTAGGAGGAGTTCCAATGAATATAGCAAAAGAAGCTTTACGTTTAGCGGCTCAAAAACTTCCTGTGAAAACAAAGTTTATGGTGGCTAGAGATTTTGATAACGCTTAATAACCGATTAGAAAAAATGAAACAATCAGAAATTATAGAATTATCAACTGACGAGTTGCAAGACAGACTTGAAAGTTCAAAGAAGAGTTATATAGATCTAAAAATGGCTCACGCAATTACACCATTGGAAATTCCAATGCAATTGAGAGCAATTAGAAGAGATGTGGCACGTTTGGCTACAGAATTAACTAAAAGAGAATTACAATCATTGTAGCCAGAAGTAAAGATGGAAAAAAGAAATCTTAGAAAAGAGAGAATAGGTGTAGTTTCAAGTAACAAAATGGAGAAATCTATTGTTGTGGCTGAAGTTAAAAAAGTGAAACACCCTATGTACGGAAAATTCGTGTTAAGCACTAAAAAATATGTGGCTCACGATGAGAAAAATGATTGCAATATTGGAGATACTGTTAAAATAATGGAAACTCGTCCAATGAGTAAATCTAAACGTTGGAGGTTAGTAGAAATCCTAGAAAGAGCTAAATAATTATGTTACAGACAGAATCAAGATTAAGAGTAGCAGATAACACTGGAGCAAAAGAAGTTTTAGTTATCCGCGTTTTAGGAGGAACCAGAAAACGATATGCATCTATTGGTGATAAAATTGTTGTGGCTATTAAAGATGCTACTCCAAATGGATCAGTAAAGAAAGGTCAAGTTGCAAAAGCTGTGGTTGTTAGAACGAAGAAAGAAATCAGAAGAAAAGACGGGTCTTATATTAGATTCGACGACAATGCCTGTGTATTGTTAGACGCTGCTGAACAAATGAAAGGGACTCGCGTTTTTGGTCCTGTTGCAAGGGAACTTCGTGAAAAACAATTTATGAAAATTGTATCATTAGCACCTGAAGTGCTTTAATAAACTTATACGATTATGAAGTTAAAGATAAAATCAGGAGATACTGTTCAAGTTACGGCAGGTGATCATAGAGGTGAAGAAGGGAAAATTATTAAAATATTTCCGGTAAAATACAGAGCAATTGTTGAAGGTGTCAATATGATATCTAAACATGCAAAACCTAGCGCACAAAACCCACAAGGAGGTATTGTGAAAAAAGAAGCTTCAATTCATATCTCTAATTTAATGTTGCTTGAGAATGGAAAAGCAACCAAAGTTGGTTATAGAACTGAAGGAGACAAAAAAGTTAGGTTTTCAAAAAAATCTGATAAAGCAATTTAGTGATGGCAAATAATACACCAAGACTTAAAGAAGATTACAACAGTAGAGTAATAGAAGCTCTTACTGGAGAATTCGGTTACAAAAATGTAATGCAAGTTCCTAAATTACAAAAAATTGTAATTAATAAAGGAGTAGGCGCTGCAGTAGCCGACAAGAAATTAATTGATTATGCTGTTGAAGAGTTGGCTAAAATTTCTGGTCAAAAAGCATTGGCTACCATATCTAAAAAAGATATCGCATTTTTTAAATTACGTAAAGGGATGCCAATTGGCGCAAAAGTAACTTTACGCGGCAATAAAATGTATGAATTTTTGGACAGGTTGGTAACAACTGCTTTACCTCGTGTAAGAGATTTTAACGGAATTAAAGCCACTGGTTTTGACGGTAGAGGAAATTACAATTTAGGTATTACCGAGCAAATTATTTTCCCTGAAATTGATATTGATAAAGTTAATAAAATTAGCGGAATGGATATTACCTTTGTAACATCTGCTCCAACTGATAAAGAAGCAAAATCATTATTAACTGAACTAGGTTTACCTTTTAAAAAGAATTAGGAAATGGCAAAAGAATCGATGAAAGCCCGTGAGGTTAAAAGAAGAAAGATAGTTGCTAAGTATGCTGATAAACGCAAAGCTTTGAAAGAAGCCGGTGATTATGAAGCATTACAAAAACTGCCAAAAAATGCATCTCCAGTACGTTTGCACAATCGTTGTAAATTAACAGGAAGACCAAAAGGATATATCAGACAATTTGGATTATCACGTGTAACATTTCGTGAAATGGCAAATCAAGGATTAATCCCAGGTGTCAGAAAAGCAAGCTGGTAAAATTATAAATTGGTTTTAGGTTCAATAATAATATTGAAAACCAAAACCGCAAAATTAATAAAAATGATTACAGATCCAATCGCAGATTATCTAACCAGAGTTAGAAATGCAATTATGGCAGGCCACAGAGTTGTTGAGATTCCGGCTTCAAAAATTAAAAAAGAAATAACCAAGATTTTATTTGATCAAGGTTACATCTTAAGCTACAAGTTTGAGGATAACATCGTTCAGGGAACTATTAAAATAGCCTTAAAGTACGATAAAGCCACTAAAGCTTCCGTGATAAAAAAGTTACAACGTGTAAGTACTCCAGGGGTGCGTAAATATGTTGGAGCAGAAGAAATGCCACGTGTATTGAACGGATTAGGTATTGCAATAATATCTACATCAAAAGGTGTAATGACCGGTAAAAATGCACGTATAGAGCATGTTGGTGGGGAAGTTTTATGTTACGTATATTAATCAAGAACTAAACAAAGATGTCAAGAATAGGAAAGAATCCGATTACCTTACCAGAAGGAGTTACATTTGAAATTAAAGACGATGTAATTACTGTAAAAGGAAAATTGGGAGAGTTATCTCAGAAAATTACTGATGGTATTACAGTTAAGGTTGAAGATGGAATTATCACTTTTGATCGCCCGTCTGAAAGTAAAGTCCATAAAGCAAAACATGGATTGTACAGAGCTTTAATTAACAATATGATTGAAGGTGTTTCAAAAGGATGGACTAAAGAATTAGAACTTGTTGGTGTAGGATATAGAGCCACAAGCCAAGGGCAAGTATTGGACTTAGCTTTAGGTTTTTCTCACAATATAGTTATAGAAGTAGCTCCAGAAGTTACGGTAGAGACAGTTTTAGAAAAAGGAAAAAATTCAATTATCAAGTTAACTTCTTATGATAAACAACTTGTAGGTGCCGTTGCAGCAAAGATTCGTTCATTGCGTAAACCAGAGCCTTACAAAGGAAAAGGAGTTAAGTTTGTAGGAGAATTATTAAGAAAAAAAGCAGGTAAATCTGCATAATCATTAGAGTATTATGGCATTATCAAAGCTTGAAAGACGGGTAAGAATTAAGCATAGAATCAGAAAAATTTTAGTTGGTACAGCTGCTAGACCAAGATTATCAGTGTTTAGAAGTAACAAAGAAATTTATGCTCAATTAATAGATGATACTTTAGGTACCACTTTGGTATCAGTTTCATCAAGAGATAAAGAAATTGAATCAACAGGAACCAAAACAGACATCGCAAAATTAGTAGGCAAAAATATTGCTGAAAAAGCTATAAGCGCTGGAGTTGAGGCAGTTGCATTTGACAGAAACGGATTTTTGTATCACGGTAGGGTTAAAGCCTTAGCAGACGCTGCAAGAGAAGCAGGTTTAAAATTTTAGTATTATGTATCAAAATTACAATAACGTAGAAAGGGTTAAACCTAGCGGGTTAGAACTAAAAGATCATTTAGTTGGTGTTAACAGGGTTACGAAAGTAACAAAAGGAGGAAGAGCATTTGGTTTTTCGGCTATCGTTGTAGTTGGGGACGGAAATGGTGTTGTTGGACACGGATTGGGTAAATCTAAAGATGTAGCTTCAGCGATTGCAAAAGCAATTGAAGATGCAAAGAAAAATTTAATTAGAATTCCAATTTTAAAACAAACATTGCCTCATGAACAAAAAGGTAAGTTTGGCGGAGCTAAAGTATTTTTAAAACCGGCTTCACACGGTACCGGAGTTATTGCTGGTGGTGCAGTACGTGCAGTACTTGAATCAGTTGGTGTGCACGATGTGCTTTCAAAATCACAAGGTTCATCTAATGCACACAATGTTGTAAAAGCAACGTTTGACGCATTATTGCAACTTCGTAGCGCCAGTATGATTGCTAAAGAAAGAGGAATTTCTTTAGAAAAAGTATTTAACGGATAAAACAAGAAGCACGATGGCAAAAATAAAAGTAACGCAAGTTAGAAGTAAAATTAGACGTCCTCAAAGACAAAAAAGAACGCTTGAGGCGCTTGGTTTGAAAAAGATGAATCAGGTAGTTGAACATGATGCTACCCCGGCTATTCTTGGAATGGTACATAAAGTTAAACACTTAGTTTCTGTTGAAGAAATTAAATAATATCTATAAAGTGATGACATTAAATAACTTAAAACCTGCTGAAGGGTCAGTTAAAAATCAAGGTAAACGTATTGGTAGAGGCCAAGGTTCCGGTAAAGGTGGTACAGCTACCAGAGGTAACAAGGGTGCTAAATCTCGTTCAGGATATTCTAGAAAAGTAGGTTTTGAAGGTGGTCAAATGCCTTTGCAAAGACGTGTTCCTAAATTCGGTTTTAAAAATATAAACCGCAAGGAATATGTAGGCGTAAACTTGCACAAGTTACAAGAATTGGTTGATAACAATAAAATCACTGATGCTGTAACAATGGATGTTTTAGTTGAAAATCGTTTGGCCCGTAAAAATGACCTGGTAAAAATATTGGGTAATGGCGAGTTAAAAGCGAAATTAAATGTAACTGTTCATAAATTTACTGCCACCGCAAAAGCTGCAATTGAAAATGCGGGTGGTTCAGTAGAAACGCTATAAAAGGATATAGATGAAAAAGTTTATTCAAACCATTAAAGACATCTGGATCATAGAAGAACTTAGAAATAAGATTCTATTGACACTTGGATTTATGGCAATTTATCGTTTTGCAGCTCAAGTGCCACTTCCGGGTATTGATATTACTGTTGCGCAGGCAGCACTTCAAAATCAAACGAGCGGTGGTGGAATCTTAGGTTTATTGGATATGTTTACAGGAGGCGCTTTCGCTCAAGCATCAGTTGTAGCGTTAGGTATTATGCCTTATATCTCAGCCTCAATTGTAGTTCAATTAATGGGAATTGCGGTTCCTTATTTACAAAAACTGCAAAAAGATGGTGAAAGTGGCAGAAAAAAAATAAATCAAATTACGCGTTGGTTAACTATTGCAATTACAATGGTTCAAGGACCGGCGTATATTACAAATATCTACCAATTAATACCATCATCCGCTATCTACATCAGTGGAAGTATGTTTTGGTTAACTTCAATGGTTGTTTTAACATCAGGTACTGTTTTTGCAATGTGGCTGGGTGAAAAAATAACTGATAAAGGAATTGGTAATGGTATATCATTATTAATTATGATTGGTATTATTGCTCGTTTTCCATCAGCGTTCATTCAAGAAGTTGTTTCAAAAGTTACCGCTTCAAATGGAGGTTTGATCATGATTTTGATTGAGGTGATTGTTTGGCTGTTAGTAATTCTTATAAGTGTGTATTTAGTTACCGCTGTTCGCAGAATTGCGGTTCAGTACGCAAGAAAAACTGTTGCAGGAAACATTAAAAATGTAGGATCAAGGGATTACATTCCTTTAAAATTGAATGCATCTGGCGTTATGCCAATTATTTTCGCTCAGGCAATTATGTTTGCCCCGGCATTAATGGCCAGTTCATCAAATGATTCAATAAAAACAGTTGGGATTGAATTTTCAAATATGTTTGGTTTTTGGTACAATATGTTATTTGCATTATTGATTATTGTTTTTAGCTATTTTTATACTGCAATTACAATTCCAACCAATAAAATGGCTGATGATTTAAAAAGAAGCGGTGGTTTTATTCCGGGAATCAGACCCGGAAAAGATACAGCTGAAATGTTGGACAGAATATTGTCTTTAATAACATTCCCGGGATCTATATTTTTGGCTCTTGTGGCAATATTGCCGGCGATAGTTATTAATTTTGGGTTAACGCAGTCTTGGGCATTGTTTTACGGAGGTACATCTTTGTTAATTATGGTGGGTGTTGCAATTGATACCATACAACAAATTAACTCTCATTTATTAAACCGTCATTATGATGGCTTAATGAAAACGGGAACAAAAAGAAAATCAATAGCATAATGGCAAAACAACCAGCAATACAACAAGACGGAACCATTACAGAAGCTTTGTCTAATGCAATGTTTCGTGTAGAGTTGGAAAATGGACATGTTGTCACGGCTCACATATCAGGTAAAATGCGCATGCATTATATAAAAATATTACCAGGTGATAAAGTTAAACTGGAAATGAGTCCATACGATTTAACAAAAGCAAGAATTACTTACAGATATTAAAGTATTAACGATGAAAGTTAGAACATCAGTAAAAAAGAGAAGTGCCGAGTGCAAGATTGTGCGTAGAAAAGGCAGATTATATGTAATCAATAAAAAGAATCCTAGATTTAAACAAAGACAAGGATAATTATGGCAAGAATAGCAGGTATTGATATTCCAAAAAACAAGAGAGGTGTAATTGCCTTAACTTATATCTTTGGAATCGGGAACAGCAGAGCTAAAGAAATTTTAGCCAATGCAAAAGTTGACGAAAGCACGAAAGTTCAAGATTGGACCGACGACGAAATTCACGGAATCAGAGAGCAGGTAGGAACCTACAATATTGAGGGTGAATTGCGTTCAGAAATTCAATTACACATTAAGCGATTAATGGACATTGGATGTTACCGAGGAATTCGTCATAGATCTGGATTACCTTTAAGAGGACAAAGAACAAAAAACAATTCTAGAACTCGTAAAGGAAAAAGAAAAACTGTAGCTAACAAGAAAAAAGCAACTAAATAATAACTAGAATATTATGGCGAAAGCAAGTACAAAAAAACGCAAAGTTATTGTTGAGGCAGTTGGTCAAGCACACATCACGGCTTCATTTAACAACATTATTATTTCACTTACCAATAAAAAAGGTGATGTAATTTCATGGTCATCAGCTGGGAAAATGGGATTTAGAGGTTCTAAAAAGAACACACCTTACGCAGCACAATTGGCTGCTGAAGATTGTGGAAAAGTTGCCCATGAAGCAGGAATGAGAAAAGTGAAGGTGTATGTAAAAGGACCAGGTAACGGAAGAGAATCTGCAATCAGATCAATTCACAATTTAGGAATTGAAGTTTCAGAAATTATCGATGTTACGCCATTGCCACACAATGGTTGCAGACCACCGAAAAGAAGAAGAGTATAATTAAATTAAATTTTAACCGATAGGATTTTGTAAGATTATCGAAGGATTAGCCTTAATTCATAATCCCTATCATATAATAATTAGAAATGGCAAGATATACAGGACCAAAAACTAAAATTGCCCGTAAATTCGGAGAAGCAATTTTTGGAGACGATAAATCTTTTGAAAAAAGAAATTATCCTCCAGGACAACACGGCGCTAACCGTCGCAGAGGAAAAAAATCTGAATACTCTATTCAGTTGGCTGAAAAGCAAAAAGCAAAATATACTTATGGTATTTTGGAAAGACAATTTGCAAACTTATTTAAAAAAGCTTCAAGCAGTAAAGGTATTACTGGTGAAATTTTATTACAACTTTGCGAATGCCGTTTAGACAATGTAGTTTACAGAATGGGTGTTGCACCTAGTCGCAGTGCTGCACGTCAATTGGTGTCTCACCGTCATATCACCGTAAATGGAGAGTTGGTGAACATACCGTCTTATTCATTAAATGCTGGTGATGTTGTTGCTGTAAGAGAAAAATCAAAATCATTGATGGCTATTGAAAATTCTTTGGCTAACAGAAGTGATGTTTACGAATGGCTTTCTTGGAATTCAGAAACCAAACAAGGAAATTTTGTCAGTGTTCCTGAAAGAATTCAAATTCCAGAAAATATCAAGGAACAATTAATCGTAGAGTTATACTCTAAATAATTTTAAAGATACCAATTCAATTATGGCAATTTTAAATTTTCAGAAGCCCGATAAAGTAATTATGATTGATTCTACCGATTTTAACGGTAGATTTGAATTCAGACCGTTAGAACAAGGATTTGGTTTAACTGTTGGGAATGCTTTAAGAAGAGTGTTGTTGTCTTCATTAGAAGGATTTGCAATAACCTCACTTCGTATTGAAGGTATTGAACATGAATTTTCAACAATTAAAGGAGTTGTTGAAGACGTAACAGAAATTATTTTGAACTTAAAACAAGTTCGTTTTAAGAAACAAATTGATGATTCTGATAGAGAAACAGTAAACATTTCAATTTCTAAACATGAGCAGTTAACTGCTGGTGACTTACAAAAATACATTTCTGGTTTTCAAGTTTTAAATCACGATTTGGTTATTTGTAATATGGAGAAATCCGTTACTTTGGATTTTGAACTTACCATAGAAAAAGGAAGAGGCTTTGTGCCTGCAGAAGATAATAAAAAATCTGGCGTTGCATTGGGAACCATTTTTACAGATTCAATTTTTACACCTATTAAAAATGTAAAATATGCTGTGGAAGATTTTCGTGTTGAGCAAAAAACAGATTATGAAAAGTTAGTATTTGATATTACTACTGACGGTTCAATTTCTCCTAAAGATGCATTAACAGAAGCTGCAAAAATATTGATTCACCATTTTATGTTATTCTCTGATGAGCGTATCACTTTGGAAGCTGATGAAATAGCACAAACTGAAACATATGATGAAGAATCTTTACATATGCGTCAGTTGCTAAAAACAAAATTAGTGGACATGGATTTATCTGTTCGTGCACTAAATTGTTTAAAAGCTGCAGAAGTTGATACCTTGGGAGACTTGGTATCTTTCAATAAAAACGATTTGATGAAGTTCCGTAATTTTGGAAAAAAATCCTTAACCGAATTAGATGAATTGGTTCATATAAAAGGGTTAAGTTTTGGAATGGATTTAAGCAAATACAAATTAGATAAAGATTAATTTAAAACTTAGGTTTTAATTGAGATAACATAAGAGATGAGACACGGAAAGAAATTTAATCACTTAGGCAGAAAAACTGCACATAGAAAGTCTATGTTTGCTAATATGGCTTGTTCTTTAATTGAGCACAAGCGTATTAATACCACTGTTGCGAAAGCAAAAGCTTTGCGTCAATTTGTGGAGCCTTTAATAACAAAGTCTAAAGAAGACACCACGCATAACCGCAGGGTTGTGTTTAGCTATTTGAGAAATAAATTCATGGTTACAGAATTGTTTAAAGAAGTTTCTGTAAAAGTGGCCGACAGACCAGGAGGATATTTACGTATCATTAAATTGGGAAGCCGTCAAGGAGATAATGCACCTATGGCTATGATTGAATTGGTTGATTACAATCCAAATTACAATCCAAACAACAAAGCTAAAAAGAAAACCACTCGAAGAGGAAAAACTAAAAAAGTGGAAGAAACTGTTGAAACTAAAGTTGAGAGTAAAGAAACAAAATAATGATAATTTTTTAATAAAATAAAATGGGATAAACTTTTTAAAAGTTTATCCCATTTGTTATATAAATATAGGACTATGAAAAAAAGTATTTTAATATCATTTATTTTTTACTTAGTTTGTGCCAATTCTTATGCGCAACAAATTACAATTAAGAACATTGAGAGTAGATTGGTTACCCATCAAGGAGTAGAATTTATTGGTGAATTAAGGAATGTAAGTAATGATAAGTATAGTTATTCAAATTGGAGCAATCAAGGAGTTTTGTTTTTAAACAGCAATGCTTATTATTTGTCAAATATCAATTATAATATTACAACAAATGCATTTGAAAGCAGGGTTAGTAAAAGTCAACTTTTTTCGTTTAAAAGTTCTTTGCTTGATTCAGTTTCTGTAAACAATCATTTATATAAAAAGATTAGTGATTCTTTTTATGAAGTTTTACTTGAAAACGGGAATAATTTATTCTTGAAAAAGTGGGATATTGCTTATCAGCCGGGAGTTGAAAATCGATTGGATGGAACTGTTGGGAAATCAAATGCATTGGTAATCTTTAAATATTTAGTCAAGTTTGAAGATGAAGTAACCCAAATAGAATTTAATAAAAATAGTATTTTAAGTTTGGTTGAAAATGATTTTCAGAAGGTTTTAGAGGAATTTATTGATAAGGAAAAACTTTCCTATAAAAGAGAAAGTGATATTGTTAAAATTCTAATATTTATGTTTAACAATTCAGGAAAAATGATCTAGTTATTTTTTAAAAATTATAATATAATTTTAACAACGGATGAAATATACAAAACGTAAAAGGGCAATTTTGCTTTTGGCCGATGGAACAATTTTCGAAGGAAAATCAATTGGAATTGACGGCACGGCATTTGGGGAAATTTGCTATAACACCGGAATGACAGGTTATCAGGAAATTTTTACAGACCCTTCTTATTTTGGTCAGTTAATGCTGGCAACAAATGCGCATATTGGAAATTATGGAATAAATGATGAAGAAATTGAATCTGATTCCATTAAAATTGCCGGATTAATCTGCAAGAATTTCAGTTTTAATTATTCAAGGGTGAATGCACAAGATTCCTTGGAGAATTATTTTGAGAAGCAAAATTTAATGGCCATTTCTGATGTCGATACAAGAGCTGTTGTACGTTATATTAGAGATAAAGGTGCAATGAATGCCATTATTTCTACGGAAACAGATAATATTGAGGTCTTAAAAGAAAAATTAAATGCAGTTCCTGATATGAAAGGATTGGAATTGGCTTCAAAAGTTTCTGTAAAGGAATCTTACTTTTTTGGTGACGAAAGCGCGACTTATAGAATTTCAGCCTTGGATTTAGGCATCAAAAAGAATATTTTAAGAAATCTGGCAAAAAGAGATTGCTACATAAAAGTATTTCCTTTTAACGCAACTTTTGAGGAAATGAATTCATTTCATCCTAATGGTTTTTTCCTATCAAACGGACCGGGAGACCCTGAACCTTTGGTGGAAGCGCAACAACTGGCAAGAGAAATTATAAATAGAAATTTACCATTGTTCGGCATTTGTTTGGGACATCAAATAATTGCTTTGGCAAACGGCATCGCTACTTATAAAATGCACAATGGACACCGCGGAATAAATCATCCGGTAAAAAACATAATTTCCGGGAAAGGTGAAATAACCTCGCAAAACCACGGTTTTGTTGTCGATAAAACAGCAGTTGAAAATCATCCGGATTTTGAAATCACCCATATTCATTTAAATGATGATACGCTGGCAGGTATGAGAATGAAAAATAAAAATTGTTTTTCAGTGCAATACCATCCGGAAGCAAGTCCGGGACCACATGATTCATCCTATTTGTTTGACCAGTTTATTGAAAATATAAAAGCATCAAAACAATAAATTTAATAAGCCTTTAGCTACACAGTTAAAGGTTTTTTTTGATCAAAATAAAACGAAAACGTTATCGTATTAATCAGGTTAATTTACATAAAATTTGACCTGAAAATTGTACCTTGCAGGTAGAAAAATAATTTTAAAATTTAATAAAATGAGTATAATTTTAGGAGTTCACGCACGTCAAATATTTGATTCACGTGGTAATCCAACAGTAGAAGTTGACGTAATAACTGAAAATGGAATTTTAGGAAGAGCTGCAGTACCATCAGGCGCTTCAACAGGAGAACATGAAGCCATGGAATTGCGAGATGGCGGTAAAGATTATATGGGAAAAGGCGTGCTTACAGCCGTGAAAAATGTAAATGAAATTTTAGCCGAAGAAATTATTGGGATGTCAGTTTTTGAACAAAACCTGATTGACGACGCGATGATTCAGTTAGACGGCACAAAAAACAAATCTAAATTAGGCGCAAACGCTATTTTGGGCGTTTCACTGGCAGTTGCAAAAGCTGCCGCAAATGAGTTGGGAATGCCTTTGTATCGTTATATTGGCGGCGTTAGCGCAAATACGTTGCCGGTACCAATGATGAACATTATAAATGGTGGCTCACATTCCGATGCACCTATCGCATTTCAGGAATTTATGATTATGCCCATAAAAGCAAAAAACTTTACTGAGGCCATAAAAATGGGAACTGAAATTTTTCACAATCTAAAAAAATTGCTTCACGATAGAGGATTAAGCACTACGGTTGGTGATGAAGGCGGTTTTGCGCCAACTTTTAACGGAACAGAAGATGCAATTGAAACAGTATTAAAAGCAATTGAAAATGCAGGATATAAACCGGGAGAAGAGGTGAAATTGGCTTTGGATTGTGCAGCAGCTGAGTTTTATGTAAATGGAAAATACGATTATACAAAGTTTGAAGGCGAGAAAGGCATTATAAGAACTTCAGAACAGCAAGCAGATTACTTGGCAGAATTGGCTTCAAAATATCCAATTATCTCCATTGAAGACGGTATGGATCAAAATGATTGGGAAGGATGGAAATATTTATCCGATAAGATTGGTGATAAAGTTCAATTGGTTGGTGATGATTTATTTGTAACTAACGTAGAAAGATTGTCAAAAGGAATTGAAAATGGAATTGCCAATTCAATTTTGATCAAGGTAAATCAAATAGGAACTTTAACCGAAACAATTGCTGCTGTTAATATGGCTCAAAATGCAGGTTATACTTGCGTTATGTCTCACCGTTCAGGAGAAACTGAAGACAATACCATTGCTGATTTGGCTGTTGCTTTGAATACTGGCCAAATTAAAACAGGATCGGCTTCCCGTTCAGACAGGATGGCAAAATACAACCAATTGTTAAGAATTGAAGAAGAACTTGGAAGCACTGCTTATTATCCGCAAGAAAAAGCGTTTAAAATTTAAGGATTCTTATTTATACAGTAAAAAAACCGAGAATTCTTTCGGCTTTTTTTTTCTATGTAACAATGTATACTTTTTGTATCCGTATTATGCAAAACATTGACTTAAATCATATAAATTCCCTATAAAATTCATTAGATTCGTGATAATTAATAATAAATAATTTAATAACATTAATATATCTATATAAGCGATGTCAAATAAAGCGATTTTAGAATTTAACGGCAAAAAATATGAATTTCCAGTTTATACAGGAACTGAAGATGAAATTGCCATGGATATTTCAACATTAAGAACTGTAACTCAAGGTTTAATTACCCTGGATGTTGGTTATAAAAACACAGGTTCCTGCTCCAGTAAAATAACTTTTTTAGATGGTGAAAAAGGAATTTTAAGACACAGAGGTTATTCCATAGAGGATTTGACTAAAAAAGCGAGTTTTTTAGAGGTAGCTTTTTTAATCATTTTTGGTGAACTTCCTACCAAAGAAGAATTCAAAAAATTTCAAATTGATATCAAAAAGAATTCAATGGTAAATGAAGAAATGAAAGATATCGTTGAAGGTTTTCCAAAATCAACGCACCCAATGGGTATGTTGTCAAGTTTAACGAGTGCACTTACCGCTTTTAATCCGGGCGTTGTAAATGTTAACTCAAAAGAAGATATGTACAATGCAGTTGTGAAAATATTAGGAAAGTTTCCGGTATTGGCAACTTGGGCACATAGAAGAAATAACGGATTGCCATTAAACTATTCCGACAATTCATTGGACTACATCTCAAATATCATGCAGTTGATGTTTAAATTGCCAACAGAACAATATGTGATAAATCCAATCGCAGTAAAAGCACTTGATGAATTGCTGATTTTACACGAAGATCATGAACAAAATTGTTCAACTTCAACAGTTCGTATGGTGGGTTCTTCTGGAGCAGGATTGTTTGCATCAGTTTCTGCAGGCGTTTCCGCATTGTGGGGACATCTTCACGGTGGTGCAAATCAAGCTGTACTGGAAATGTTGGAGGAAATACAAAAAGATGGTGGCGATGTTGAGAAGTTTATCAACAAAGCAAAAGATAAAGACGACCCTTTCCGTTTGATGGGGTTTGGACACAGGGTTTACAAAAACTTTGATCCAAGAGCCCGAATTATTAAAAAAGCGGCTGATGAATTATTTGCAGATCTTAATTTGACTGATCCGGTTTTAAAAATTGCAAAACACTTAGAAGAAGTGGCACTTAAAGATCCATATTTTGCAGAACGTAAATTATATCCTAACGTAGATTTCTATTCAGGAATTATTTACAGAGCTTTAGGAATTCCTGTTGCCATGTTTACTGTTATGTTTGCAGTTGGCCGTTTACCAGGATGGATTGCCCAATGGAAAGAAATGCGTGAAAACGGAGAACCTATTGGTCGTCCGCGTCAATTATACGTTGGTGAGCCATTACGTCCATTTAAAGAATTTGAAGAAAGATAATTTCAACTTTTTTTTAAATTTATAAAGAAACCTCATATTAAGTTATGGGGTTTCTTTATTTTTACGTTAAAATTAAGATATATGATAAAATTGAATGTTCACAATGAGACTTCTCGACTTAGAGTTGTGGTTTTGGGCACTGCAATCAGCAATGGTCCAACACCAAAACTTGAGGAGGCATATGATCCTAAATCATTGGAACATATCATAGCAGGAACCTATCCTATTGAAAAGGATATGGTGCTTGAAATGGAAGCTTTTAACAAAGTATTCGAAAAATATGATGTGAAAGTGTACCGACCAAAATTGATTGAAAATTACAACCAAATTTTTTCGAGAGATATTGCCTTTGTTATTGAAGATAAGTTGTTTAAATCGAATATTTTACCCGACAGGGAAAAAGAAATAGAAGCAATTCAGTATGTACTGGATCAAATTGATCCAAATTACATTATTGAAGCCTCCGATGATATTCATTTTGAAGGCGGCGACATAATGCTATGGAATAACCATATTTTTATTGGCACATATAAAGGGGATGATTATAAAAATTACATCACGGCCCGCACCAATATGAAAGGCGTTAATTTCATTAAAAATTTATTTCCCCACAAAATTGTAAAGGAATTTGATTTGGTGAAATCGAATACAAATGCAAGAGAAAACGCGCTTCATTTAGATTGTTGTTTTCAGCCGGTCGGGAAAAATAAAGCCATCATCCATAAAGAAGGTTTTAGAGATGAAAACGACTATAATTATTTGGTAAATTTATTTGGAAAAGAAAATATGTTTCACATCACAAAAGATGAAATGTACCAAATGTTTTCCAATGTGTTTTCAATATCGGAAGAAGTGGTGGTTTCAGAAAAAAACTTCACTAGACTTAACAATTGGTTGCGGGAACAAGGTTTTACCGTTGAAGAAATACCTTATGCAGAAATATCAAAACAAGAAGGTTTATTAAGATGTTCAACATTGCCATTAATTAGAGATTAACATTATGCAACAAATTACAAATACAATTTTAATGATTCGCCCAGTTTCATTCCGAATGAATGAGCAAACGGCCGTAAATAACTATTATCAAAAAGTTTTGGAAAGTTTAACGCCCGAAACGGCACAATTTAAAGCGTTACAAGAGTTTGATGATTTTGTGGAAAAATTAAAGGCGGTTGGCGTAAATGTAATCGTTGTGGACGACAACGAAGAAACCGACACGCCAGATTCCATTTTCCCAAATAATTGGATCTCTTTTCACGAAAATGGAGATGTTGCTTTATACCCAATGTTTGCTGAAAACAGACGGTTGGAAAGGAGAGAGGATATATTGGAAACGCTGGAAGAATTGGGCTATCAAATAGATAATGTGGTGGATTATACTTCTGCGGAAGAGGAAAAAATATATTTGGAAGGAACAGGAAGTTTGTTGTTGGACAGGGTGAACGGAAAAGCCTATTGCGCCTTATCGCCAAGAGCAGATGAAGATTTATTGATTGAATTTTGTGAAGATTTCGAATTTACGCCCGTTTCATTTGTTGCAAATCAGACATTGAATGACAAACGGTTGCCAATTTATCACACCAACGTAATTATGTGTTTGGGTGAAAAATTTTCAGTAATTTGTTTGGATAGCATTGATGATAAAAAAGAACGCAAAGAAGTTATTAAACATTTAAAGGAAGACAAGAAGGAAATTATTTCTATTACAGAGGAACAGGTCAATAGTTTTGCAGGAAACATGCTTCAGGTTTTGGGAAGCAATAATGAACGTTACATTGTGATGTCGAACTCGGCCTTTGAAAGTTTAAATAAACAGCAAATTAACCAACTTGAAAAGCATGGTAAAATACTTTACAGTTCATTGGACACCATTGAAGCCTGCGGAGGCGGAAGCGCGCGCTGTATGATGGCCGAAGTTTTTTTACCAAAAAACGAATAATTTAATTCAATAAATCAGCTTTAAAAATGCTTTCAAAAAAAACAAAATACGGACTTAAAGCGTTGAGTTATCTTGCAAAACAAGAGGCAAATGTTCCCATTTTAATTTCAGATATTTCTGAATCGGAAAACATCTCAAAAAAGTTTTTGGAAAGTATTTTACTGACCCTAAAAAAGAGTGGAATTCTTTCTTCAAAAAAAGGAAAAGGAGGCGGTTATTATTTGATTAAAAGTCCAAATGACATAAAAATTTCGACAATAATTCGGTTGCTTGAGGGGCCAATTGCTATGTTGCCTTGCGTTAGTTTAAATTATTATGAAAAATGCGATGACTGTAACAGCGAAGAACGTTGCAGCTTAAATATTTTAATGGCAGAAGTGCGCGACAGCACTTTAAAAATTCTTGAAAATAAAACTTTGGCCAATTTTCATTGCGGAACTGATGATTGACTGAAATGAAGTTTATAAATAAAAAAAAGACTGCCTTTTAAGACAGTCTTTTATAAATTATGCTTTTACCAAAACTGGAATTTTGATATCGAACAATGCTATTCGTAAAGTCTCCAGCTCGCTTAACAACAATTCTTTATTCATTTCAAAATAAATTTTTGAACCTGAAAATAGCTGACGGTAATACTCAATACCATCATTTAAATTACTTTGAAAAGAAGTTAAATATTTTTGCTGCTTTAGATTAAACGAATCATTAATTTCATGAACTTTGTTTGAAAAATAGTCGACATACAAGGCCAATTCTTTGATAAACATATGCGGACGATTTTTTGTTTCAATCACATTTGCGCGTCCATAAATATGGTCAACCATTTTTTTTAACGTTAAATCCTTTGTGAAATAAGCCATATTTGGTCCCGGACAAATGGCAACACCTTGTTTTTCGCCCTTTCTTTCAATACCATAATTAATTAGGGCGGCATTCGCCAAGCCTTCACATAAGCAAGCTTTGTCCGTAATTTTTTTCGTTTTTTCGGCAAACTCAATTAAACTTAAGTTTTCATTTTTAAGTTCATTTAATTTTAGGGTTTGATATTTTTTTGAAGCAGTGCAAATTACTTTTTTAGTGAATTCCGTATTTGAAGAAAGAAATTTTTTGGCGCAAGCACTTCCTGGTTTATTTGCGGCAATTCTTTGATTTTTAATAATTTCATTTGAATTTCCCCTTAAACTGTTAAAAGGAACTCCCAGAGGAGAAATATCGCTTAAATACAAATCTTTTTCTTTTGCCGCTTGCAGCGCTTTTCTTGTATCTTCATCAACAGTGGTAGCTTCCGGAACCAACAAAAATGGCGTTCCCCACCCTACGGAATTAATATTGTAATTGTCCAATAAAAATTCGTGTTCTTCAGAAGTTCCTACACCGCCCTGAACGGTAATATCTATATTTAATACAGCATTTGGCACATGTTTCCCTTTGCTTTTTAAAGCATCCACAAAAATAGTGTGAATCTCGGCCATTAAAGCATTTTTGTTAATTTTAAATTCCTCTAAAATAGGACCTAACAAATAGCCGTCAGACGCAAAAGCATGGCCTCCGCAATTTAAGCCTGATTCTATTCTGTATTCAGAAACCCAAAGCCCTTTTTTGGCTAAAAATTTTCCTTGAATAATTGCAGATCTGTAGTCACTTACTTTTAAAATGATTTTCTTTTTCAGCTGATTGTTTTTGTTAGGGTAAAAATCCTCAAAATTCTCGCAATAACTGTACAATCTCGGATTCATTCCGGCAGAAAACACCACAGATGATTCCAAAGTGCTGTTCGCGAAACCTCTTAAAGCCGCATGCGCATCATTATATTCTATGGGCAACATTTCATTTTTATTATAATTGGGTTTGTCCAATTTTGTCATAATATTCACATCAATATTCCCTGGTTTTAGGTTGCTTTGGATCCAATTGGCCAAATCTTCTTTTACCGTATTGTGTTGGATGGTTTGAATGAAATTTTGTTTTAGTTCAGAAAAATCAGGAAGCATTTCCATATATTTTTCAAATTCACTGTTTTTTTGTTCGAAACTCTTTTTAAGATTTTCAAATTTTTGTTTTACAATGATATCTACTGTATTTAAATAAGAGGTAATTCTTTTAGCCCTGTAGTCCTCTACTTTTGTTGAAATTTCTTGATATGGGATTTTAAATTTTCCTGAATAATATTCATTCATTTTTTCAATAATGATGTCATCTACAATTGAAATAACGGAAGAAATACCATATTTTGCAATTTTAATAGGGGTGTCTATAGTAAAAGCAATCCCCATTACCGGTACATGGAATGAATGTGGGTTGTTTTTTGGTTGCATACTTTTGGGTCTTAAATTATTTTTTACAAATAATTATTAATTTTGGGTACAAATGTAGTCAACTCGCATTGAATATCTGTTAAATGTATTATAAATAGTGTTTGGTTTTGGCCAAATTTGTGAGTATAGTATTGGTTTTTTGGTAAAATTATTTCAAAAAATGAGCTAATATTCCCATAATTAATTGATGGTTAACCAATTAAAATTTAAAAAACCGGCTCATATATTATGAGCCGGCTAACATTTTAATCGATTTTTATTGCAATCAGTTTCCTGAAACACTGCCGCCAGACGAGGTTTCTTTATCAACTTCTGAAGGGTTTCCTTCATAATCAATATCGCCGCCACTGCTGGCTTTTGCCGTTAATTTACCGGTGACAAATACATCAATGCTGGCACCGCTGCTTGTTGCTGTTTTCGCATTTGCAGTTTTAAGTTCTTGTGCATTTATGGAACTTCCGCTGCTTGCTTCTGCAGAGAATGTATTGCATTTTCCGTATAGTTTGATACTGGAACCGCTTGATGACTCCGTTTTAATTTCACTGGCGTTGGCGTGAATTTTAATGGTGCTTCCGCTGCTTGAATCTAGTTTTAACAATGTTGTCTGCAACGTATTTTCTGATGTTACAGATGCACCGCTTGACGCCTTTATTTTTGAAATGTTTTCGGTTGTTAAATACACATTCCGTGCTTTGGCTTGATTTACGTTTTTTTCAAAGTAAATATTTAGCTCATTATTTTTTACTTCCGTAATCAATAAATCTAGTATATTCTCATCTGCTTCCACGCTCATTTTTGTTGGTTTTCCTTGCGTTATGAATAAGTTAATTCCTTGTTGTACGTTAATTATTTCAAAATCGGATCTAATTTCACGGTCTTCAGAAACAACGATTCTGTTTCCTTTTATGCCAACTACGCCATCAAAAATGCAAGAGCTTGCAGTGAAAAGCAGTGTCAGGTATATGGAAATTAAAATGGTAATTTTTACTAAAGTTTTCATCTGTTTGGTTGTTTTTTATTTCAAATGTATTTTATAATGATTCTTTAAGCTATTTTTTTAAGTTGACTTGTTGAATTTTATGGCTGAGTTGTAATTATTCAACCTTAACGCCATTTTCATCAATGGTAACTTCGGCATTTTTTTCACCATCGTTTACTTTAATTTCAACACCATTTTCATCAATATTTAATTTAAAGTTTTCGTTGTCTCTTTTGAAGTCGTCACCAAATATACTTGGATCGCAGTCTAAACATTCCAAACCATTTTCAGTCATTTTGTAATAATGTTTTGGCATGTCGCCATCATAAATATTTTGGACATTGTCCACATCATTCAAATACGTTTGTGTTGAAGCGTCTAAATAAACAACGGAATTAATTGGTAAATAAATTGTGACATCAATTAACTGGTCTTTGAATTTGTTTTTTAAATCAGATAAAAAGTAGCCGTTTAGCAACAGATTTTTCTCTGTTAAACTGAATTTATATTCAATAGATTCAGCATCTTTATTTGCGGTTAAACGATTTTTACCATCAGATTCCTTTCTGATTTTAACAAATGCAGTCGCTTTATCGGTCGATTTAATATCCACATTAACCCTTGTTGAATATAATTTTTCCACATCAATATCAAATACAGTTTCATAATCATGATTTCTGCGCAACTCTTTTTCATTTGACAAACTATCGTTGCCAATCATATTAATTGTTAGGGTATCAAGCGCAGCTATCGGCAAATTTTCCGTTTGATTGTGAACGCCATCATAAGCGGTTTGTGTTGCGAAATTAATACCGGCAAAACTTAATCCAAGTATCGCGATAATCCAAACTCCTAACAATGATAATTTTGTGGTGGTGCTAAATGATTTTACATTGCTTGACAGGATTTTTAAACCAAGCATAAACAAAACAACAAACGGAATTGCGATTGCCAAGAACATAAAAATAACCAATAACCACATCGGTAAAATGGAATCAAAAAAGAAAGGCGGATATTCCATAAAATCTCCTTCAAATCCCAGTATTTCTATACTTCCCACTGAAAAAGCCGCAATTATTAATCCGATTAAAGTCGCCGATGCAATAAAAATCAATAAGGCACCAATAAATTTTCCAAAGACTTTGAAAATGGCAAGAATAATTTTGCCAAGCGTATCAATAACTTCTTGAATTCCTGATTTTGCTTTGTTTTTAAATTCTGAGTTTCTTACGGTGTCGCTAACTTCATTTACGCCGTTTTTAACCCGAGAAGACACATCCTGAAATTCTTCTCTAATTTTTTTCTCAATATTGCTGATATTTACCGGTTCGCCTTTCATTTGTAATTTTTCGGCAGTGGTTTCAGCTTGCGGAATTAGAATCCACAATAAGATGTAAACTAGAAATCCTGTGCCAAAAAAGAAAAATAGCACCAACCACAACAAGCGCATCCAAATAACATCCATACCAAAGTAATGTGCCAATCCCGAGCAAACGCCGCCTAAAAATTTATCGTCGCTATCTCTGAATAACTTTTTTGAAGCTGTTTTTTGACTGAATTTTGGCTCATCCTCAAAAAGTTCTTCATCCACCGAATAATCTTCAGGCTTTCCCATTATTTTGGTAATTTCATCAATGTCACTGTCGTTTATAACCATGCGGTCATTGGTAATTCTTTCCGAAAGCAATTCGCCTATCCGAAGTTCAATATCATTTAATATTTCGTCTCTTCCTTGTGGATCGTCGCTTAAAGATCGTCTGATGGCATCTAAATAAAGTTTTAGCTTTTGATAGGCCAATTCATCTATGTGAAAGAAAATGCCTCCTAAATTTATGTTTATCGTCTTATTCATTTTAGTTTGATTTATTTTTTGGTTACTAAATTTACTGCTTCTACAAGTTCACTCCAAGTAGTGTCTAATTCATTTAAAAATAATTTGCCTGTTTCGGTAAGGCCATAATATTTTCTTGGTGGTCCGGATGTTGACTCTTCCCAACGATAATTGAGCAAACCAACATTTTTTAACCGTGTTAATAAAGGATAAACCGTTCCTTCAACAACCAATAACTTGGCGTCTTTCAGCTCCGATAAAATTTCAGAGGTATAAGCATCGCCATGTTGTAATATGGAAAGTATGCAGTACTCTAAAACTCCTTTTCGCATTTGCGCTTTTGTGTTTTCTATCTTCATAAGTTAATATTTAAATGTGCTATTTAATAAATTCTATGGTGAACGGATAATCGTAATATTCTCCATTGGTTGCTTTTATGCTGGCCGAAATGATGGTGGCAACGATTAAAATTACTGCCGGAATAATGCCCAATATAACTGCTGTCAATCCCAATCCGAGCGTAAAAATTGTAAGCGGCAGTATAAGCAATGCCAATAAAAAGCCGTAGAGCATTAAGCTCAACTGAAAATTTACGGCGGCTTTCCCATGCAAGTCAATGTAAGCGCTTTCGTTTTTTTTTGCCGACCATAATATGTAAGGCGCAATCACATTTCCTAAAGGAAAAATCCATCCCGCAAAACTGCTTAAGTGGGTAATGGAACTGTAAGTTTTATCATTTTGAGTGACCATAATTCGATGATTTATTTATTCTTACACAAATGTATGAATTTTATATAGTATTATGCAAAACATAGTACTACATTTTAACATAAAATTAACATATTAAATATTTATTTTATGAAATATATATGATTAATAAATCGCTTATTGGTATAAATAATTGTATATTTGGTATGATTATAGCTATGAAATACATTGTATTGATAATAAAATGAAAAATCCAACTATATCTGACCAAAACATATTGAAATACCTGAACAATACCGAAGGTGAATTGTTAAAACGGTTAAGTGCGCAAGAAAAATTGATTGACGCACTTAAAGAATCTGAAAATAATTATCAGGCCTTATTCAATAATTCTATTGACGGAATTTACAAAAGCACTGATGACGGCAAATTTCTTGAGGTGAATTCCTCGTTGGTAAAAATGTTGGGTTATGATTCTCAGGAAGAATTGTTGAATATTGATATAAAGTCCCAACTTTATTTTGATATTTCTGAGAGGGACCGACAAATGAGTTTTGGTGGACTAACTTTTAGAAAAAGTGATTTTTACCGGTTGCGTAAAAAAGATGGTTCTGAAATTTGGGTGGAGGATCATGGCAGAAACGTTTTAGACGTAAATAGTAAGATTCTCTATTATGAAGGGATTTTAAGAGATGTTTCTGAGAAAAAGAAAAATGATGACGTACTCGATGTATTGCTTAAAATTTCAAAAAAAGGCTATGCTTCTTCTAGCTTAAAGGAATTTGTCCAGTATATTCAATTGGAGTTGGGGCGTATTATTGACACCAGTAATTTTTATATTGCATTTATCAACAGAGAAAAACAAACGATCAATATTCCTTTTATTTCAGGGGAAGAGTCAGAAGAAGAATTTCCTGCGGAAAAATCGATGACAGCACACTTAATAAACACCAATAAGTCTATATTTCTTCATACAGATGGACTTAAAAAATTATTGGATCAAAATATAATTAAACAAATTGGACCTTCAGCAAAAGTTTGGCTTGGTGTTCCTTTAAGAGTAGAAGATGAAGCTATTGGCGCTATTGTAGTCCAAAGTTACGACAATGAGAATTCCTACAAAGAAAGTGATATCGAATTGATGGAATTTGTCTCGTCACACATCAGTTTGGCAATTCAGCGCAAAAAAATTCACCAGGAAACGCTTATTTCAAAACAAATTTTAAGGAAAGTGCTCGACAATATTCCAATCAACGTTTTTTGGAAAGATACAGCCTCTAATTTTTTGGGAGTCAACGCCATTTCATTAAAGGAAATGGGATTGGAAAATGAAAGCGAAGTTGTTGGCAAATCGGATTTTGATTTTTATGACAAAAATAATGCGGCAAAGTATAGAGCCGATGAAGAAGCCATTATGTTAAGTGGCAAACCAAAATTAAATTACCAGGAATCTCATATTAAAAATGGTGAAAAAAGATGTTATGTATCCAATAAATTGCCATTTTTCGATGAACAAAATAAGGTAATTGGCATTGTAGGCACTTCAGAAGATATTTCGGAACGAAAAAGGATACAAATGGAGTTGGAAAAATTATCTGGTGAATTAAAGCTTCAAAACGACACAAAAAATAAATTTTTTTCCATTATATCCCATGATTTAATAAATCCAATTGCCGGAATAATTGGATTTTCTGAGTTGTTGAAAGAGAATTCGGAGGATTTAAAGCCTGAAAAAATTAAATCATTTGCAACCATTATTAACAAGTCAGCCAATTTTACCTTGGCCTTGCTCTATGATTTATTGGAATGGTCAAGAGTTCAAATAGGAAGTATTGAACCTGACAAAGAAGATTTTAGGCTAAGTGATTTATTAACACACAATATTACTGGGGTAAATTCGCTGGTTTCTTCAAAAAATATTCGGTTAAAGTTTAATTTTCCTGAAAATTTGAGCGTTTTTGCAGATAAAAAAATGGTTTCTACCATCACAAGAAATTTAATGTCGAATGCCATTAAATTTACCCCAAAAGGCGGAACGATTACAATTTCTTCAAAAGAAATGATGTTGAATGGCAAGAAAATGATAGAAACTGCAATCGCAGACACAGGGATTGGAATGAGTGAAGAAAAGGTTAGGAATCTTTTTAAAATTGAACATAATTACAGATCTGCCGGAACTGACAAAGAAGCAGGAACCGGTTTGGGGCTTGTGCTTTGCAATGAGTTCATCGAAAAAAATGGGGGCACTATTAAAGTGATAAGCTATGAAAATGTTGGCAGCAGTTTTATCTTTACTTTAGAAGCATCCTCCTAAACCAGATACTTATTGATTTAAAATTTAAATCGGTGTTTTTTTTATAAATTGCCGAAAATTAAATTTTATGGGCGTTACAGCAAAACAAATGAACCGATTTTTAATGTTTAAATTGCCATCAGCCTATTTATGCGGCGTGCGGTTAAAAGAACTTGATAATTCAAAAACAATTGTTACCGTAACACATCGGTGGATCAACCAAAACCCGTTTAATTCCATGTATTTTGCGGTCCAGTCCATGGCTGCCGAACTAACCACAGGAGCTTTGGTGATTAAAAAAATTAAAGAAAGCGGCAAGCAAATTTCTATGTTGGTCACCAACCATAACGGCACTTTCACAAAAAAAGCGGTGGGAAAATTAATTTTCACCTGCACCGATGGCCATTTAATTGATGAAGCGCTTCAAAGAACAATTGAAACCGGGGAAGGGCAAACTATTTTATTGAAATCGGTAGGCGTAAATGAGAATAACGAACAGGTTTCTGCTTACGAATTTGAATGGAGCGTAAAATTAAAATCGAAGAAATAAATAATTAAGACAATATTAATTGAAAAAAAATAGCGCTTTTATAAAGCGCTATTTTTGGTTTAAACCTCCAAAGATTCCAGTTCTTTATAGTTTCTGTTTAATTTTTTCAGCAAAATACCATAAATAATTCGGTAATAAGCCCAAATAATTGCACACATTGTGAACAAAACAACGATTTGAACCGCAATCATAACAGTCAGAAATTTATCGGTATCCAAAGTGGCGTTTTTCGGTAAATAGCTTTCTATTAAAATATCGGGATGTGAAAACATGACCGCATTCAAAACAATGGATAACAGGATATATAAAATGAGATTGTAGTACACATAATAATTAACCGTTTTGCGTGTTTTCAAAATATTTTTCATCAGCAAACCGGTATTGTCAACCACCGAAATTGTCTTGTAATTTTTATAAAACAGGTAAATAAAGACAAACACCACAACATAATGCAAACTTTGGGTAACAAACAGAAATGTTTTTAAATTGAATTTTTCATAAATCGCAAAAGTGCTTTCAGGAATACAAAGAGATATCAGTCCCCAAAATAAAAATTCAACTATGCAAATAATGAAAATCCACTTTACAATTGACGAGGATTTTTTATGGATCAATTTATAAATTTCCATATAGGTAAGTTTCGGAAAATCAGCTCCTTGCTTTTTCCAATCCTTTTTTAAGAATTCTAACTCATCCATCATTTAAGGATTTAATATTGTTTTTAAACGCGTTTTAATTCGGTTCATCCGCACACGTGCATTAACTTCAGAAATACCCATAGTTTCCGCTATTTCCTTATAATTTACATCTTCCAGATACAGGAAAATCAATGCTTTATCAATATCGGTTAATTGATGAATTGCCGCATACATCAATTTCAATTGCTCTTCCTCTGTATCATCGTAACTTGTCGATTCAATCTTGTATAAAACCGAATCAAAGTCTTGCGTTACAATGCTTCGTTTCGATTTTCGGTACAAAGTTATGGCCGTATTCAGCCCAATCCGGTACATCCAAGTGCTCAATTTAGACTCGCCCCTAAACTTTGGATAGGCTTTCCAAAGCTGTATGGCAATCTCCTGAAATAAATCGTTGTGGGCATCTTGGTTAGAAGTGTAAATTCTGCATACTTTATGAATGATATTTTGATTTTGCTCAAATTCCACTATAAATTTATGCTCAATTTCTTTATTCACAAGTTCTAACTGTTTAGCAATTAATAAGTCTGCGTTTACTGTAATTTGTTACAAGATTACGCAAGAAATAAAGAAGAAGCCAATCAAAAGCAAATTATTTGGGCCTGCCCGCCTTTTCGGTGGGCGTTCCCCTGCGGGTCGGGCTTTTCGCTGCAATCTTTTTTTCGGATAAAAACCGCAAAAAAGTATTTCCGCTTCAATCCCTAACGTATAAAATTAAGAATTACGATTTTAGATTTTAGATTTACGAATGTGGAATTTTGCTTTCAGATTTTAGTTTTAACTTTTAACTTCCGTTTTTGACCTTCAAAATTTTAACCGGCTGGCTTTTAATATTTAATATTAACTTTTTCACCTTTTAAATTCCCCCTTTAAGCCTGTATTGAGCGGAGTCGAAATAGGGGTTAGGGGGCCTTTAATCTCCTTAATATATTTCTCCAATTCCTTGCCGTATTTAGAAGCTTTTACTTCTTTGGAAAGCGAATTGTTAATGGTGTCCAACAATCGGATATTGGCATCATACAATTCGGTTAACGCCAAAAAAGGCGCAACTTCATTTTCTGCATGAATCACCGCAAAGTTGGTGGTATAAAAGTATTTTCGTCTGGTTAAACCTTTTTCTTCCTGGTCAATTTTTGAAAGCAATGCGGTATCGTTAATTTTTTGGGCTTCAAACTTTTCTACGACCAAGTCTAATTTTTTTCCGTTAAATTTTTGTGCCATAGCCCTATGTTCCTCTAATAAATCATGGTTTACAGAGCCCGTTATTTTGGCAGAAGTGGCAAATTTCTCCAATTTGGCATTTACGGTAATTTCGCCTTTTTCACCAAAAAAAGAGATTCTTTCATCAATATTCTTGTTCAAGGCCAAATAATAAATTTCAGGACTTTCAACATCATCGCTAAGCACATAATTTGCCTTTCCGTCCAGATGAACCGAATCTACCGAAACAAGCGCCGTGTCTTTAACTTTTTGTAAATACAAGGTTCCTTTTTTTAAACCATCAATAGTTATTTTAACAACCATGTTTCCTTGCTCGTTTTTATTGCAAGAAATTAAAAGTGCGACAATAGCTAAAAAGCCAAATATTTTTTTCATCTGTTTAAATTTTATTTTTTAGCGGTAACAGCTGCTGTTCGCCATTTACTATTACTTTATACATAAAAATTTGAAATACTCGTTTCATTTTGTAAGTTTAAGCGTGCAAATATCTAATTTTTATTTTATTTCAGAAAGAAATTTAAGGCGCAACAATGCGCATTAATTCGGCGGTTAAAATGGCTCCATAGGTTCCGATTGCATAACCAAAAACGGCCAGCAAAACACCTACTGATGCCAATGAAGGATGAAAAGCGGCTGCCACAACCGGTGCAGAAGCAGCGCCGCCAATATTTGCCTGGCTGCCAACGGCAAAGAAAAAGTAAGGTGCTTTTATGAGCTTCGCCATAATAATTAATAGGAAAGCATGCACCGTCATCCAAACAATTCCAATCAAAATCAATCCCGGATTGTCCAAAATCATGGTTAAATCCATTTTCATTCCAATGGTGGCCACTAAAATATAAATAAACACACTTCCAATTTTGCTGGCTCCGGCGCCTTCATATTTTTTTAAAGGCGTAAATGATAAAATAATACCCAAAATGGTTGCAATACTGATCATCCAAAAGAATTGTGACCCGAACGATGACAAAGCCGAACTTTTATCACTGATGACTTCAAAATTTTCTGTTAAATAGGCGGAAATTATATTGGCGCCAAAATGAGAAATTCCCACCACGGTAAATGCAATGGACAAAATCACTATTATATCAGTCAATGAAGGGTTTTTCGATACTTTATTTGCGTAAGTGGAAACTTTTTCTTTAAGTTCTTCTATCGCAGAGGTATCAGATTTTAACCACTTGTCAATTCTTTCAGATTTTCCGATGCCAATTAAAATAATCGCCATCCAAATATTCGCAACAACAATATCAACCAGCACCATTCCGCCATATAATTTAGGATTATATCCGTAAATTTCAAGCATCGCAGCCTGGTTTGCGCCACCGCCAATCCAGCTTCCGGCCAAAGTTGCCAACCCGCGCCAAACAGCGTCCGGACCAACACCGCCAACAGTTTCAGGAGAGATCAAAGAAATTAATAATACGGCGATTGGGCCACCAATGATAACCCCAACGGTTCCCGTTAAAAACATAATCAGGGCTTTCGTACCTAAATTAAATACCGCTTTCAAATCAATGCTTAAAGTCATTAAAACCAATGAAGCAGGCAATAAAAACTGGCTTGAGACATAATATAATTTGGATTCCTCTTTTATAACTTCACCGGCTTCATTTATAGATTCCCATTGCGGGGCAATAATTCCCAATGAGGTAAAAATAGCAGGTAACATATACGCCATTAATAGTGCAGGCACAATTTTATAAAACTTCACCCATTTATTGTATTCACTTGAGGAAGTGTAAAAAACGAACCCAAGCGTCAGCATTAAAATTCCGAAGGCAATAGTGTCTTGTGTAATAATTGGGGTAGTATCCATATTTTTTTTGAATTTTGGCTAAAATACTATTTTTTTTAGTGAACTGATTTAAACTTTTTTGATTGAAGCGAAAATTAGTCATTTTGTGCTCGGTTGAAGGATTTTTTGAGTTGCATAGCGAAGCTACGAAAGGAAGAAAAGACAAAAATCGGGTGGAAAAGGACAATTTTTTAGCCAATTGAAAAAAGTTTAAATGAGTTCAAAGAATATCCGACTAAAAAAAGTGTTTTTGGTTGTGTATATTTGTAGGATAAATAATATACTTATGAAATTTATAAAACTTTATATTTTAATTGCCTTATTGGCATTTTCGTGCAAAACGGTACAGGAAACGACGGTAGCGAAAGCTTCTGCGCAAACCATACAAGATGTTAGAGAAATACAAGGAGGAATGTGGATTCCATCTTTGTTGGAAGGAATGAATGAACTTGAGATGCAACAGTTGGGAAGCAAAATGACCGCGAAAGACATTTATGATGTCAACAATTCAAGTTTAAAAGATGCCGTTGTACATTTTAACGGAGGTTGTACTTCAGAAATTATTTCTCCAAACGGTTTGTTATTGACCAACCATCATTGCGGATTTGGAGCAATTCAATCGCACTCAACCCTGGAACACGACTATTTAAAAGATGGTTTTTGGGCCAAGAATTATGATGAAGAATTGTCAAATCCAAGTATGGATGTCACTTTTATTAAAAGAATAGACGATGTTACTTCGGAAGTGTTTAATGGCGTAACAGCCACGATGGATGATGCTTCAACAATGAAAATCATCAACCAGAATATTGAAAAAGTTGCCAAAGCAGCCCAAAAAGAAGCCTGGCAAAATGCCAATATCAAATCGATTTACAACGGCAATCAATACTTGTTATTTGTTACAGAAACATTTCAAGATGTTCGTTTGGTTGGCGCTCCGCCATCATCAATCGGGAAATTTGGTGCAGATACCGATAATTGGATGTGGCCGCGCCATACTGGAGATTTCTCTATGTTCCGTATTTATGCCGATGCAAACAACCGTCCGGCAAAATATTCAAAAGACAATGTGCCATACAAACCAAACCATTATTTGCCAATATCATTGGATGGCGTGAAAGAAGGTGATTTTACTTTGGTATTCGGGTTTCCGGGACGCACCAATGAATATTTGCCCGCAGTTGGCGTAGATCAAATTGCAAATATTTTGAATCCGGCAAGAATTGAAATTCGCGACAATGCCTTAAAAATAACGGATTCTTTTATGAGAAAAGATGCGGAAATCAAGATTAAATATGCTTCAAAATATGCTTCAACTGCAAATTATTGGAAAAAGTGGATTGGGGAGAGCCAAGGAATCCAAAAATCGAATGCAGTAGAAAAGAAACGTGAAATGGAAAAACAATTCACCAAAATAGTGGAGGAGAAAGATTTGGTGGGTTATAAAACCCTATTGTCCGATTTTGAAAAATTATACAAAGAAATAGAAAGTGTTTCGTTGGCCCGTGAATATTGGATGGAAGTTGCTTATAGAAATGTAGAGTTATTGGGAATTACTTTTAGGGCATATCAACTGGAACAAGCCTATTTAAAAGGCGGCGAACCTGCTTTTAATAAAACCAAAGAATCGGTTCTGAACGCTTTTAAAGGAATCTATAAAAATTATAGCACAACCGTTGACAAGCCTGTTTTTGAAAAGTTAGTCGCTTTATATGCCGAAAAATCACCCAAAGAATATTTGCCTGCCAATATGGTTAATGTTGATTTTAAATCAATTACAAATGATATTTATGCAAACTCAAAACTGACAACTTTTGAAGGTGCCGAAATATTGCTTGCAGGAACTCCGGAGGAAGTGATCAAAAAGTTAAATGAAGATAAGGCTTATGCCTTTGGAAAAGAATTGCACACTATTTTTTACACAAAATTAGAACCGAAATTTCAAGCGCTAAATTTGCAGATAGAAGTTGTTCAAAAGGAATATATGAAAGCATTGATGGAGGTTTTTCCAAACAACCGATTTTTCCCTGATGCCAACAGCACGCTTCGTGTAACTTACGGACAAGTTCGCGGTTACCAGCCTAATGACGGTGTTTATTTTGGCACAACCACTTATTTGGACGGTGTGATGGAAAAATATGTTCCTGGAGATTATGAGTTTGATGTGCCTCAAAAATTGCAGGATTTATACAAAACCAAAGATTACGGACAATATGGCGAAAACGGAAAAATGCCGGTTAATTTTATAGGCACAAACCATACTACTGGAGGGAATTCCGGAAGTCCGGCCATTGATGCACACGGAAATTTAATCGGATTGAACTTCGACAGGGTTTGGGAAGGAACGATGAGCGATATGAATTACGATCCGGATATTTGCAGAAATATTATGGTGGATATCCGATACGTATTGTTTATCATCGATAAATATGCGGGTGCAAAAAATTTAATTGATGAAATGACTTTGGTGCATCCAAAAAAATAACAAGATTTAATAAACTAAAAAAAACTCCAAATGAAAATTTGGAGTTTTTTTATTAAATAATTCGGTAACATTCAATTTATTTCCTATTCGGGATCTGATTTTTTAGGAGCTCTTTTTGCATCTTTCAAGCTTTTGTTCAGCATCCATTCCAATTGTCCGTTTGTGGAACGAAACTCATCCGCAGCCCATTTTTCTATTGCTTTGAGCATATCTTCATCTATCCGTAATGCAAATGCTTTTTTCGACATATTTTATTTCTTTCGTGAATTTAAGAATTCATCGTTCCAATTTTGTCTTGATACGTTTCAATGGTTCTCTGAATTTCTTCCTTTTTTTGTGTTCCAATTAAAATTTTCTTTCCATTCCGCAATTCTAATTGAAGTCCGATAGCTCCTTTTACGGTGAATGATTTCCCCCGTTTTTTCGTAAAACTAAATTTTAATCCCCAGCCGCCATATTCAAAAATGGCATTATAATTTCGAACAGAACATTTGGCAATCGAATTCCACGGCAAAAACCGATAAGTGAAATGAAAAGGCAAATATTGGTAATAAACACCCTTTTCATCTATTCTGGTTTTCAGCTTCAAAAAATTAAAAAGAGCAAATACGAATAAAAGAAATAGAATGCCACCTATATTGCTCAGTATTTCTCCAAAGCTGCCTTGTGAAATAGTGTCCCAATCTTTTATAATTGGTGTTGTAACCACAACAAAGGCAATTGTTAGGCCAAGAAATAACCAAATTTGCGTAAACTTTTGTTCTTCAATAAAAATTTTCATTTTGACAGTATTTAGCTGTTTTTACAAAAATTGGTCATCAATATTTGTTTTTATCGCGCTCTAAAATCACTTTCGAAAAATCGCCGTGGCCATTGCTTATAGCGTTAACCACTTCCCAACCTTCTCTTGCATATTGGTTAAGTACATCTTCAAAATAGGGATCTTTTTTCCAAAACCCTTTTGATATAATTTTATATTCTTTCATTTTTTACGTTTTAAAATAACATAATTATGATTGTTTGTAGGGCGGTAAGCACTAAATAAAAAAGGGTAAAGATCATAGTTTAATGATTTAAAGTCCCGGTGTTTACAATTGGCGTCGCGTCTTTATCGGAACAAAGAACCACCATCAAATTACTCACCATGGCGGCTTTTCGTTCTTCATCCAAGTCCACAATATTATTTTTGCTCAATTTCAGGATGGCCATTTCCACCATACTTACGGCGCCTTCCACAATTTTATGGCGCGCTGCAATAATTGCCGTTGCCTGTTGGCGTTTTAACATGGCGCTTGCAATTTCCTGGGCATAAGCCAAATAGCCAATTCGCGCTTCAAGTACCTGAATACCGGCCATTTCCAATCGTTCAGAAAGTTCTTTTTCTAAAGCAATGCTCACTTCATTTACGCTGGCTCTTAAAGTAATTTCTTCGTCTTTATCGTCATCTTCAAAATTGTCGTAAGGATACAAACTCGCCAGTTTACGAACAGCGGCATCCGATTGCACGCGAACAAAATTTTCGTAATTATCTACATCAAAAGCGGCTTTGTACGTGTCTTTAACCTTCCAAACTAAAATTGTGCTGATCATAATTGGATTTCCCAATTTGTCATTAACTTTTACGCGCTCGCTGTCGAAATTGCAGGCCCTTAATGAAATGCCTTTTTTAAGATACAAAGGATTTCCCCAATAAAATCCGTTTTCTTTTACCGTTCCAATGTATTTTCCAAATAGCAAAATCACTTTTGATGTGTTTGGATTTACCAAAAAGAATCCTGGAAGAATGATAATCGCCAAAAAGATAGCGATGGCGAACCAATCAGAAATATTGACAACACCGTAAATTCCTGCAATGCCAAAAGCAAAAAAAAGGAAGAGCATAAGGTAGCCGTTTGATACTTTAATATTTTTTTCTTGTGTCATGATTTTTGTTTTAGTTGATATTAATATGATATCATAAAGATATAAAATATTTTTTGATGTTTCCAAATTTTCTTACCTATTTTATTTTTATCTTAGCCAAAAATAAAACAAGATGAAAACCTTAAGATTAAGCTATATTTTAACCCTATTTTTACTGATAAGCTCTCAATTATTTGCAAATGACATTAAACCAAATTGGGGAAAAACAGGCCACAGAACCATTGGCGAAATTGCGAATGACTATACAAAATCTAAAACAAAACGTAAAATTGCCGAAATTTTGGACGGACAAAGTTTGGCTTTGGTTTCCACTTTTGGGGACGACATAAAATCTGACAAGCGTTACAGAAATTTTAATACCATGCATTATGTGAATATGCCTTTTGGCGTAAAATATGAAGATTCTGAAAAAAATCCTGAGGGCGATTTGGTTACAGGAATTGAAAAATGCAAAGCTGTTATCTTAGATAAAAATGCTTCGAAAGCCGACAAGGCTTTTTATTTGAAATTATTGGTTCATTTTGTGGGCGATTTGCACCAGCCGATGCACGTGGGAAGAACGGAGGATAAAGGCGGAAACGACATTCAGGTTCAGTGGTTTGGCAGCGGAGCTAATTTACATTCGGTTTGGGATTCAAAAATGATTGACGGTTTTGAAATGACCTATACAGAACTTACGGACAATGCCGATAAAATTTCTAAAGAACAAGTGAAGTTTTTGCAAAAAGGCAATATCGTAGATTGGGTGAATGGAACCCAAACATTTGCCATAGAAGCTTATGCGTCCGTTGAAATTGGCGATAAATTAAGCTATAACTATTCTTATGAAAATTTTGAAACTGTGCGTTCACAACTTCAAAAAGGTGGCATTCGTTTGGCAAAAGTGTTGAATGATTTGTTTTTATAAGAATTCTATATCCAACATCCTTTCTAAAGAAAAGGTGTTGGGTTTTAAACATTTAACTTTTGTTATAGTTATCCCAGCGTCTTTGTTCACGTAAAAGCAAGGATTCAAATTTGTGCGGAATTTCAATTTTTAAGTTGATTTCTTCTGAAGTTTTTGGATGGCGATAAGTAATTTCACGGGCGCATAAAAAAAGTCCTTTTCCCCTGTGGAGCATTTTTTCTTCCACGTATAATTTGTCGCCAAAAATCGGATAGCCAATACTGGCCAAATGAATCCGTATTTGATGGGTTCTGCCCGTTTTTGGGAATACGTTTAAAAGACTTAAATGCCCAAATCTTAAAGAATTTACTTTACAGACAACTTCAAAATCAGTTTCAGCAGTTTTATCATCAATCGGCGTGTTTATTATTCCGTTTGTAAGCATTTCACCAATAACAATGGCGCAATATTTTTTTTGAATGATATGATTTTCAAATTGGTTTCCCAATGCAATTTGTGAAGTTTTTGTTTTGGCTATTAACAAAATTCCCGAAGTCTGGTTGTCCAATCTGTGCACTGGCGTTGGCCAGGGAAGGGCATCGGGTTCGGTGCTTTTTTTTAGATTAAAGGGCAAGGCATTGTAAATGGTTTTATAGGCATTGCCGCTTACTGAAAAGCCGGCCGGTTTGTGAACTGCCGCCATATGATGGTCTTCAAATAAAATTTCTAAAGGCAGTTCAAATATTTTTGGCTGTGACTGCGGCGTTTCCAACAAATCGATTGTCTGGCCAACTTGCACATAAGTTCCTGTGAGCGCAATTTTACCGTTGATTAAGATTTGTCCGCGCTTGATGGCTTTTTTGATGCCGGCGTTTGACGGAATAAAATTGTAAAAAATATTTGGCGCATAATTTTGCAGCCGAATATTTTCAATGCCTTTTGGGACAATATGTGAATGAAGGAGTTGGATAATATTTTATAATAATTGGCGATTTTTGTAAAGCAGTTCAATAATTTCCCGATAATCAAAAGCCAAATTCAATTTTGAAGCGGCCTCAAACGAAAACCAATTGTAATCCAATACTTCAAGTTCCTGAATTTTTATTTCGCCGGTCCAATTTCCCAGAAATCGATAATATTTCCGGTCTTGCCAAATGCCGATTTTAATAATTTCGGTAGGCGTAAAATCCAAGTTGCATTCTTCTTTCACTTCCCGTATCACATTTTGTTCGGCGGTTTCGCCAATTTCGGCTCTTCCTCCCGGGCAACCCCAATATTCCGGATAATTTTCTGTGTAATGGGAGCGTTGCAACAACAGTATTTTTTTGTCTTCTAAAATAATGCCCGATGCCGCTAATACCATAAAATTTATTTTTTAATGATGCCGAGTGTGGCGGTTTCGCCGGTTGCCAAATTCCATTCCTTAGACGAGATAATGTTCCCCATAGCATCGTAAACAATCATTTCTGCGGTGTTCGGACCAGAATATCCTTGGTTTAAAGCCTGAAAATCTATTCTGTTAAAGCCTTCTTCTAAATTGAGATACACCACAAAATAATTTCCTTTTAATCCGATGTTGGTGCTCACCACCGTGTTATTTAGGTAAATCTGGATTCTGTCTCCATCAACCAAACCAAAATCTCTGCATTCAATTTTAACCGTTTTTGTGGTGCTTTTAGCCGTTCCCAAACTGAAATTGCTTTGCAGTTTTTTATGGGTTACGTCTTGGCCTTTCCAATATTTTTTGCCGATAATGTCTTTGTCTTCCGGCAAAGTTTCCATCAAAAAGTTAAGATTTTTTGAATTGGATTTATTTTGTTCCAAGTTTTTATCAATGGCGCTTGTATTTAGCTTTTCATCGATTCTCAGGTCAATATTTTGAATTGGCGGCGCTGTTTTTGTGTTTTCAAAAGTGGCTTTTATGGGTGTTTTACTTTTAAGGACACCAGATTTACTGTCCATTTTTATAGATTTGGAAGACGCTTTGCCAGCATCAATTTGTGAAAATAAATTTACCGAGAAACAACTTATGAAAAGTGTTAAAAGCGTTATTTTGAAGGTATTGTTCATTTTCAGTTTTTTATTCATAGATATCCGCAAAAAAAATGCCAAGTATTGTAAATTATTAATATGCTGATAAAAGTAATAAAAAATGCCCCAATAACGATTGGGACATTTTACTAATTGTTTGTTAAACTATTTTGGATTCCTATTTAATCAACTCAAAACTTCGTTTGATAAAATTGGTCAAATCTTCGCCGTGCAATAAGTTTTGGGAAAGTTTTGCCAAGTCAAAAGCTTGTTGAATAAGGCGTTCCTGTTTCTTTTTGGTTTTTGTGTTTAAAATTTCAACAACCAAATCGTTATTGGTATTTACCACCAAATTGTACATGTCGGGGAAATTTCCCATTCCCATAAATCCGCCGCCGCCCGTTGCCTGCATTTCTTTCATTCGTCGCATAAACTCTGGTTGGGTGATGATAAACGGGTTTGCCGATGAATCCAAGGACTCTAACTGAACAGTAAAAGTCTTTTTCGGAATAATTTCTTCAATAATTGGTTTTAATTCTTCTTTTTCCTTATCAGAAAGTTTGCTTATTTTAGTTTCGTCTTTATTGATTAAATTTTCAATATGATCAGCATCTACGCGGGCAAAATGAATATTTTCCTTAGAACCTTCCAATTTTTGGATCAGGTGAGAAATAATCGGGGAATCCAACAACAAAACTTCATAGCCTTTTTCTTTTGCGGCATCAATGTAACTATGTTGTGTTTTTACGTTTGATGCGTATAAAATAATAAGGTTGTTGTCTTTGTCTGTTTGAAGCGGTTTAATTTTTTCTTCCAATTCCTCAAAAGTATAATAAGTGTCGTCAACCGTTGGATACAAGGCAAATTTGTCAGATTTTTCAAAGAATTTTTCTTCGGAAAGCATTCCGTATTCAATAATTATTTTAATGTCGTTCCATTTTTCTTCAAAAGCCTTGCGGTCATTTTTGAACAGGCTGATCAATTTATCGGCCACTTTTCGCGTGATGTAGCTCGCTATTTTTTTAACGGCGGCATCGCTTTGCAAATATGAACGGGAAACATTTAACGGAATATCCGGAGAATCAATCACGCCGCGAAGCATCTGTAAAAAATCGGGCACAATTCCTTCCACATTGTCGGTTACAAACACCTGATTTTGATACAATTGAATCTTATCTTTCATTTGATCAATATTTTTGGTCAGTTTTGGAAAATATAAAATTCCGGTTAAATTGAACGGATAATCAACATTTAAATGAATGTTAAACAAGGGTTCTTCAAATTGCATCGGATACAATTCCCGGTAAAAATCGGCATAATCTTCCTCCGTTAAATCGGCCGGATTTTTTGTCCATGCCGGATTTGGATTGTTTACAATATTGTCAACCGTAATTTTTTCCGGTTTTGCATCTTCAGGAGCACCTTCCGGCAAAGGCAAGGTTTCTTCACGCGTTCCAAATTTAATGGGAATTGGCATAAACTTGCTGTATTTGTTCAACAATTGCATAATTCTGTTTTCCTCCAAAAATTCTGTGGAATCATCGGCAATGTGCAACACAATTTCAGTTCCGCGTTCTGCTTTTTCAACTTCTTCAAGGGTATATTGCGGACTTCCGTCGCATTCCCATCGCACGGCTTTTGCACCTTCCTGAAATGATTTTGTGAAAATCTCCACTTTTTCTGCAACCATAAAAGATGAGTAGAATCCCAATCCGAAATGACCAATAATTCCAGTGTCTTCAACTTTGTCTTTGTATTTTTCAACAAATTCCTCAGCACCTGAAAAAGCGATTTGGTTGATGTATTTTTTAACTTCATCGCCCGTCATCCCAACTCCTTGGTCAATAATCCTGATTTCCTTTTTTTCTTTATCTACTTTTATTTCAATCATCGGATTTCCGATATCGCCTATAATTTCGCCCAAAGTGGATAAATGTTTTAATTTTAAAGTTGCATCCGTTGCATTTGAAATCAACTCACGCAAAAATATTTCGTGATCAGAATACAAGAATTTTTTAATAACGGGAAAAATATTTTCAGCCGTTACTTTAATACTTCCTTTTGCCATATCTTTTAGTTTTTGATTTATAAATTACCTTGTGTTACAGTCAAAAAAAATACCAAAGTGTGAAAGGTGACAAATTGGCAATAGCAGATAAATTGCGAATTGGAATATTTGTGTATATTCGTTTATAGATGTATAAAAATGGCGCAACTCGATTTTGATTATGTGATTATGTGGACGTTTTGCTGGGAACGCCAACAACCGCGCATATTTTAGGCGGCGCGGTGATGGGAGAAGACAGTTCCAAAGGTGTTATCGACAAAAATAATCGGGTTTTTGGCTATCAAAATATGTTTGTCTGCGATGGCTCTTTGATTTCTGCAAATCAGGGCGTAAATCCGTCTTTGACCATCACCGCAATTACAGAGTATGCCATGCGTAAAATTGAAAGCCCCCTGACCCCCAAAGGGGGAATTTTTTAAAAAATTAAAAGTTAAAAAATCACATCACAAAATTAAAGTTGACTAAATTATTTTTTTGATTTTAATACTGTTGAACAAAAAAGTCAGTAGGAAAGGTTTGTCTATCTTTACTTTTTTTGACTATCGTATTGTTTAAAATTTAAAATTAAACCTAAATTTACTGACAATGTTATAGTTAAGTTTTAAGTTTTTGTTAAAATCGGCAATAAAATAGTTATGAACATCGTAAAATTAATGTTGTAATTAGTTTTTGATTTTTTGTAAGTTTGAATAAATTATCCAAAAAAGCAAAGTTTATGTATAATTCTAAAATAATAGGTCTGGGGTTCTACGTTCCTGACAATATTGTCACCAATGATGATTTATCCAAGATGATGGACACCAACGATGCTTGGATCCAGGAAAGAACAGGGATTAAAGAGCGAAGATGGATTGTGGAAGGAAGTGAAGACAGTTCCTCTGTAATGGGCGCAAAAGCTGCACGAATTGCCATAGAAAGGGCCGGACTTACAAAAGACGAAATAGATTTTATAGTTTTTGCAACCTTGAGTCCAGATTTTTATTTTCCCGGATGTGGCGTTCAATTACAGGAAATGTTAGATATGAGAACCATCGGTGCGCTTGATGTCAGAAACCAATGTTCTGGTTTTATTTATGCACTTTCCGTTGCCGACCAGTTCATTAAAACTGGCATGTATAAAAATGTGTTGGTGGTTGGCGCTGAATTTCATTCGGGCGGATTAGATAAAACAGACAGAGGCAGAGGTGTTACGGTAATTTTTGGAGATGGAGCTGGAGCAGCGGTATTGTCGAGAACTGAAGACAATAACAAAGGAATTTTGTCCACCCATTTGCATTCTGAAGGAAAACATGCCAAAGAATTAATTGTTGCTTCACCTAGCATTAAACATTGGGTGCCAGAAATTTTAGCGGCCAATGACGAAAATGACGAGTCTTATTTCCCTTATATGAACGGAACTTTTGTGTTTAAACATGCGGTTGTGCGTTTTGCGGAAGTTATTAATGAAGGTTTACTGGCAAATAATTTGGAAGCTTCTGATATTGATATGCTAATTCCCCATCAGGCGAATTTGAGAATTTCCCAATTTGTTCAGAAAAAATTTGGATTGGATGATGATCAAGTGTATAACAACATTATGCAATATGGAAATACCACAGCAGCATCTATTGCCATTGCGCTTACTGAAGCATGGGAAAAAGGAAAAATTAAAGACAATGACCTTGTGGTTTTGGCTGCATTCGGCAGTGGATTTACTTGGGGAAGCGTGATTATCAGGTGGTAAAGCCCCCTAACCCCAAAGGGGAAATTATAAAAAATAAAAACTTAAATCAAAGTCCATTTCCTTGGGAAAAGCCTGTTCCGTTTTTAGAACGGGAGGTCGGGGACAGGAAAAAATTAAAAGCCTCTAAAACGCAAGTTTAGAGGCTTTATCAAAAAGACTATTAATTAACTAATTCAAATAATTATAAATATTCTTTTATATGTTCAGTGCATTTACACGCTTTCTGTTTTTCAAATGCTAACACGGCAAATTTAATACTTAAGCTTGTTTAACTTGTTAAAAGATAGTTAATTAAAAGTAAATAAATTCATAAAGTTTTTATATAAACCAACCGCTTTGTTGTTGAATCTTGCTTAATTTTAACAAAAAGGCGTTTGGATCCATTACTATATTTATCAGACTTTTTATGTATTAAGATGTTACACTTTTTCCAAAATTTTAGCTAATTTTGATGAATGATAAAAAAAACATTGGTGATTGGAGCCTCAACAAATCCAAGCAGATATTCATTTTTGGCCATACAAAAGTTAACTGCTTACGGGCATCCCGTATTGGCGATAGGAAATAAGGAAGGGGAAGTTAGCGGCGTAAAATTCATTACGGAAAATATTATTTTTGAAGAAATTGATACTGTGACGCTGTATCTCAATAAAAAAAATCAGGAGGTGTTTTATGATTATATTTTGGAATTAAATCCGAAACGCGTGATTTTTAATCCGGGTACCGAAAATGTAGAATTTCAAAATTTACTGACAAAAAATAACATCGCTTTTGAAGAAGCGTGTACCTTGGTGTTGCTTGGTACTGGGCAATATTAATTTTACTGTCTGTTGTCTTTCCAAATAAGTGTTTTATCAATGGGCTCCGTAAAATTAGGACAGTTTCCGTCACCTAAACCTGTTATTCCTCCATCCGGAGCGCAAATTATATCACAATTGTTGTTATAAAGATAATTATATTGGTCGCAGCAGTCTGAAGTTATGTAATAATAGGTTTTTTCGTCTGTTTCCCATTTCCAAACTTGTGCTGGCGGATTTCGAACTTCTTCATTTTTAATTTTTTTTATCTCATTTTCAATACAATTTGGAGCATCAATATTTAAATTTGATTTTTCGCAACTTACATTCATAAAAAATAGTCCGGTTAAAAGATATATTGAAGATAAAAAAGGCGGCTTCATCGTTTTAAATTGTTATTGATCCATTTTTTTTATTTTTCATTTTTACGCTGAAAGGATTTTTATTTGATTTGCAAGACAATCTTTTTGCTTTTTAACCCTCTTGATGTCGCTTCCACCGTTATATTTCCTTTGGTAAATTCGGCACCTGCAATAAGCATCGCTTTTCCATAAAACAATTTTACAGAATTTGATTTAAAAGAAGCAAAAGATTGCGGATTTCCATTCCCAACGCCAGCAATTTTGGCTGCTCCGTTTATTTTAATGTCGATGTTATTGGTTGCTAACGGACATATATTTCCGTTTTTATCAATTGCTTCAATTAGGATATAGGACAGGTCATTTCCGTCGGCTTTAATTACTTCCCTGTCTGGCGTCAGTTTTAATTTATAGGGTTCACCGGCTGTTTTCATCAATTGTTCCCCAATTATTTTTCCTTCTTTGTAGGCAACGGCTTTCAATTCTCCGGGCTCATAAACCACGTCATTCCAAATCAATCTGAAACGTTCTGTCGATTTTTCCGATTTCGGATTTTTACATTTTTTTCCTAAGGATTTTCCGTTTAAAAAGAGTTCTGCACAATCTCCATTTGTGTACACAAAAACTGGGGTAATTTCTCCAATCCGGTCTTTCCAGTTCCAATGCGGAAGGATATGTATGGTGGTTTCTTCGGGTTTCCAATAACTTTTATACAAATAGTAGCGATCTTTTGGGATTCCGCATAAATCAACAATGCCAAAATAAGAACTTCTTGAAGCTTCTTTGTCGGTCCTTCCGTGTTCTTTCGCCCATTTATTGTCATAAGGTGTTGGCTCACCCAAATAATCAAAACCGGTCCAAACAAATTCGCCGGCAACATAAGGTTCATCTTGTTGCCACATAAAGTCGTCATCGGAAAGTTCGGCCCAATCGGGCGCATTCAAATCGTACGAACTAACCTGAAGGGATTTGGTAAAATCTGTTTTTTCTTTGGGTAAAGGAAATTCATAAAATCCCCTTGTGCTCAATGTAGATGCCGATTCGCTGATAATGACCGATTTATTTGGCTCTAATTGGCGGGCCAAACTGTAACGGCGGCCATAATTCCAACTGTGAATGTCGTAATAATCAAAATGCCTTAATTCAGCGCTTTTGTAACTGTCGCAAACCAAGGTGGTTGGCCTGGTGTTGTCATATTTTTTCACATAATTAAGCATGGTTTGAAGTCGGTGAAAACCGTTGTCAAGATTCCATTGCACATCAGGAATTTCGTTGCCCACACTCCACAAAAAAATCGACGGATGGTTTCGATCTCTAACCACAAAATTTTTAATGTTTCTTTGGGCGAAATTCTCAAAATTGGTGGTGTCAACAATATCCGCTTTCGCATCATATTTGTCAAAAACCTCATTAAAAACCAAGATGCCCATTTTATCGCATAAATCCAGCAATTCAGGAGCGGCAGTATTGTGGCTGGTTCTTATGGCGTTGGCGCCCATATTTTTCATAATTTCCAATTGGCGTTCCATAGCCCTTTCATTAAATGCTGCGCCTAGCGGACCTTGGTCATGATGTAAGTTTACGCCCTTTAATTGCACACGTTTGTCATTCAAATAAAATCCGTTGTCGGCCGTAAACCGGATGTCTCTAATGCCAAAAGTGGAAGTATAAGTGTCGAGCAGTTTGTTATTTTGGGAAATGGAGGTAACAAGTTTGTATAATTGCGGATTTTCGGTATCCCAAAGTCTCGGATTTGGAACGGTTAAGGTTGTTTCAATGCTTTTATTTTTGTTCAGGGCAATAATTCCAGCAATTTCTTTTTCTGTAATTATTCCATTATTTGGGGATAAAATGCTGTGTTTTATTTTAATTTCATCGGCATTTTCCGAATAATTATTGATGGTGGTGGCAATTCTCACTTCCGCATAATTTGGTTTTATGACAGGTGTTGTGATATAAGTTCCCCAAACGGCAACGTGCATCGGATTTACCGCAATCAGTTGAATTTTTCTATAAATTCCCGCTCCTGGATACCATCTGCTGTCATGTTTTTGGGTATCCACATGAATTGCCAACGTGTTATCAGCATTAAAATTCACCAAGTCGGTGATGTCCAAATAGAACGAATTGTACCCATAATCCCATTTTCCGGCAAGTTGTCCGTTTACGTAAATGGTGGGAAAAGCCATAATTCCGTCGAATAACAAATACAATCTTTTTCCTTCATAATTGGCCGGAATGGTCATATTTTTTCGATACCAGCCTTCACCTTTCCAGGGAAGTTTTCCGGTATTTCCATCGCCATCAACAATAAAAGGTCCAGCTATCGCCCAGTCGTGAGGAATGGTAACTTGTTGCCAACTGGAATCATCAATTGTTTTTTGAAAAGCCAAATCATTATTTCCTTTAAAAAATTTCCAATCGGTGTTAAGGTTGGTGATTTCCCTTTCCTGGGAATGAGTTTGTATGGAAAATGTGAAAATAACAAGAAGTAAAATGAGCGTTTGTTTTGTTGTCATTGTTTAGTTTGTATGGTCCAAAAATGGCTTTTATATTTTTTTCTGAATTCACTTAAAATGAAATAATTGTAAAAATACTGTTTTATGTTATTTCATCACTTATAATTTTCAGGAACAATCAATAAAGGAATTTTAAGATTGCTGAGCAATTTTTTTTCGATGCTGCCAATAAACAAATGTTCAAGAAAGTGTTGGGTATGATGGCCTATAATAAACAAATCTGGTTTCCAATTATCGATGGCTTTGTTGATTTCGGCTATGGGAAGACCGATGGGTTCTATATCGTTTATTTTTATTTCCGGATGTTGCTTTTTAATTTTTCCAACCAATTCCATCGCCCTTTCTTTTTCATATTCTTCAATTTTAACCGGTAAAATTCCTGCATCAACATTTCCGATGGAAAACCGGATTACATAAATAATTTCCAATTCAGCCTGCATTTCTTTTGACAATTTAATGGCATAATTTGCGGCATTGATGGCAGAATCACTTCCGTCAATTCCCACTAAAATTTTGTGAATCATTTGCATACCAGTGTTTATTTATTGCACAACTAAATTTACAGACTTTAGCATTCACTTGCAAATAAACGGATGACTTTATACAGAAGCAGTTTTGGTTTTTTGAATTTCAAATTACATCCAAAAATAAACCTCTTTAAATTGAATTTAAAGAGGTTTTATGGTCTATTTTAAATAGATAAAAGTTTTCTGAAGCCGTTGTAATACGATTACTTTTCAATCATAATGCATTACAAACAGCAACAGAAATATATGCAATCAACTATAGTGAATCTAAAAATTTATTCAATTCTTCTTTGGTTTTTCCAAGTTTTACTTGAAGTTTTCCAAGCATTTCTTCCCTTTGACCTTCTTCATACATGAGGTCATTGTCAGTTAAATCTGCAAATTTTTGTTTCAATTTCGCTTTCTGGATATTCCAGTTTCCTTTTGCTTCTGTTGTGTTCATGATATTAGAATTTATCTGTGAATGAATTTTCACATTTCAAAGATATTCCATTTTACTGCGGAAGGTGTTACACAATTCCGACGATAATTTACATGATTCTCACATGTTGCACAGTTGGTGTCAACAGGAATTCAAAAATCCGAAATATTGCATTAATGTAAATTGATATAAGTGTACAATCCGTATAATACCATCAGAAAAGTAACCATAATGATATTGATGGCATATACCAAACTGCTTTTGAAAGCGGATAACAAATGGGATTCTTCATAAAAACGACGGTGCGCCGGAAAAAAATAAAACAACATCCAAAAAATACCAATCGATTTAATGATTAGGTTAATCCAGCCCATAAAAGGCCAGTCGGACAAAGCAAAAAGTTTGTCGATGAAAAAGAGCAATAATATCATCAACAGCAAAAACGAAAATAAATGCAGCGTAAAAATGCCGTGGTCATAAAAAAACCATCTTTTTTTATCGTGAAAAAGCCATAAAAGAAAGGCAAAAACCGGCATATAAATAAACAAGACCTTGGGAAAGTTGGCAATAAATGACTGGCCAAATTTTTCAATAATTTCTTTGTTTGTATTCTCTTCTTTTACCGCAAGCCACTTTTTAAGGAACCAATATTCCGTTTTGCCGACTTTTGCTTTTTTTGTGCCGTGCTTTTGGATGTAATCCAGTTCTTTGGTGTTATCATAGCCAAAATCAGTGATGTTTTTTGGATCAATGTCTTTTGTTACCTGCAATATTTTTTTAAAGGTATCATTTTCTGCCTCGGAGATAATGCCAATTTTAGTCAGCCCGTCCACACCTTTTTCATCAATCTTCAAAGAATCTAATGCAGGAACAACTTGTTCTACCTTGTTTTTAACATTTGTTGCAGTGATTTTGGCATTTTCAGCAGGAAAAAGGGATATCAGCAAAAAAGTAATAAAACTGGTAAAAATATACAAGCGCATTGGCGGCAAAAAAGACAAGCGTTTACCTGAAGTATATGCTTTGGATACTGCTGCAGGTTTAAAGAGCAGGTAAAAAATAGTCCGCCAAAATGAATTGTCATAATGGGTTAAATCTTCAAAGAAATGAATAAACAAATGATAAAAACTTTTACGAATCACGCTGTTTTCCTGCCCGCAATTAGGGCAATAACGCTGTTCAACCACATGATTGCAGTTTAGGCAGTTGGTCTCCGATCGTAATGGCTCTTTTGACATCTTGGCACTTATTAATTAAATCAACTTAGCTGAAGTTGAAGATTACCAAATTGATTCAGCCTATTTTAATATTGTGATTTAAGAATGTTCTAATTCGTATTTTATTAAGATAGAATTCAGTGATTCGCCGTATGTTTTTAGGCTGTTAAGTGTAATTTCCGGATTCATTTCCGAAGGAATTGTCACAGGCATTTCATTCAAAAATTCCAACAATTCAGGATATTGATTCTTAATGATTGTTGTGATTTTAAGAATTCTTGAATTCAGATAATTTTCAAGGTGTTCGTAAACCAAGTTTTTAGTTGCGTTTTGCGATTGGAAATCTGATCTAATTTCGTTCAGATCCAGATTGTCGATTGTTGTATTCATTGATTTATTTTCTATTTTTTCTTCATTGAAATCACTTTATGATATGTTGCCGAGAAACTTCAAAAGCTGGCTATTGAACTCATTTTCATTTTCCATATTGCTTAAATGTCCTGCATGGGGAATTAATTGAAGCGAGGAATCTTTTATTTTTTCTTGCATAGCAATTGCTGATTCCGGTGGCGTAATTTTATCTTCTTCTCCAACCAAAATAAGTACGGGCACTTTTATTTTTGCAAGTTTGCTGCAGGTTTCCTTACGATTTGCCAATGCGTGTAAACTTTTGTTGAGTGATGATTTTGCTGTTTTTACAATCATTTCCTTCACCGCTGCAATTTCTTCTGAATTTGATTTAAAAGATTCAGGCGCAAACAAATTTGGAAGTAAATCATCTGCTAGTTTCACTACGCCTTTTTCCTTGATGCTTATTATGGTATTCATCCGTTTTTCTTTTGCTTCTGGCGAATCTGCGGTGCAATTTGTGTCGCTTAAAATAAGCGCAGTAAAACGGTCTGAATAATTTTCAATGGCATTTAACGCGATATATCCGCCCATGGACAATCCGCAAAGCACGGTTTTTTCAATTTTCAAAGCATCCATAAAGTCCAGCAAATCTTGTACAAAAAGGTCGATGGAGAAATCAATTTCCCCTACTTCAGAATTTCCATGTCCGCGAATATCGTAAGCAATTACGCGATAATCATCCTTTAAGGCTTTCACTTGTTTGTCCCACATGGATTTATTTAAAGGAAAACCGTGAATGAAAATAATAATTGGCGCTCCATCCGGTCCTTCATCGTTATAACTTACGTTGCAGTTATTTACTGATAATTTGATGTTGTTTCCTTTGTGTCTCATGTGATTCTCTTTTAAGGTACTTCTGTTAGTTTAATATACGAAAGCCGAAGTTGGGAGTTCGCAGTTATATTCACCCATAAAACTCCATCTGTCATCATCTGTCTCCCTACTTCAGTCTTTGTTTATCTTTCTTTTCTTTAATTTCTCTTTTTAGTTGGTGTTCTTTAAACCCGAAAATAAAATGGGGAATGAATTAACCTACTGCCGGACTTGCCGTTTGGTTCATCAGGTAATTTTCAATTCCCATTTGGTCCATTTGTGCATGTTGTATTTCGGCCCAATCTGCATGACCTTCTTCCATTCCAAGTATTTTTGAAAGTAAATCGGAAGTGATTTGATCGCCAACCTCACGTGCCAGTTTTATGGCATCATTATAAGCCTTGATTGCATTTACTTCATCGTCGCTGTCGTTATTGATTATTTCAGGGACTGTTTTTCCAATTTTTACAGCATTCAATTTGGATACTGTTGGTGCGCCATCTAAAAAAATAATGCGTTCAATAAGCCATTCGGCATGATGCATTTCATCCATAGCTTGTAAGCGGATGGCGTTGTGAAGTTTTCCGTAACCCCAGCTTGCACACATTTCAGAATGTACCATGTATTGGTTTATAGCCGTTAATTCATCGGCCAATAGCGAATTTAATACTGTAATTAATTTTGCATTTCCTTTCATTTTTGCTCTATTTTAGTTTATTGAAATCATAAATTTATGAATGTGTAAAGTTCGTCACTTTGATAAACGAGGTGTTACACAACTTTTTAAAAATGTTACATCATTCACACTTTAGAAGAATAAAAATTAAACCCGATAATTGCATAAAATTGGGATTTTAGTTGGGTTTCTATTTTACAAATATGTTTATGGCAATTTTATGTTGCGCTATTTTAACTTGAAAACTTAGCGTATTAAATTTTTAAACATAGCAGACAGAAAACATAAATCGGCTTTTTTATCACTTTAATTGATCTGCATAATAAAAATTTGCAGGAAACCCGCCCGTATGCCAAAAGAGAATGTTAGCATTTGAACGTATTTTGTTTTTCTTTAAATAATCCATCATTGCATAAAATGCACGTCCGGTATACACGGGATCCAAAAGAATTCCTTCATTTTGCGCCAATTCTTTAATGGCTGTCTTTTCATTTTCAGTAATAACGCCGTAGCCTGCATCATTATAATCGTTATTGATTTTCAACTCATCAAGCGTATATTCCTTTTTAATATCCAAAAGCAATTTTCCTTCATTTATAAGCTGATGAACCTTTTCTTCCAGGCTCATGCCTTGCGTTTCGTTTTTGTCAATTCCGATGGGAATCAATTTCATATTTAAATGATACAAATCATTTCCTAAGGTCAATCCGGCTTGCGTGCCACCCGAACTGGACGCGAAAAACAGATAATCAATCTTAAGGTTTTGGGTAATAAGCTGTTCTTTTAATTCTTTAGCGGCATTCACAAATCCCAGCGCTCCGGTAATATTTGATCCTCCATAGGGAATAACAAAGGGCTTTTTGCCTTCCAATTCCAGTTTGTTTTTTAAGCTGTCAATGTCTTCACCTTTCCTGTTTTCTCCCGTAAAATGAATTTGAGCCCCCAGTAAATGGGAAAGCAGTAAGTTGCCGTTATAATTTTGGGGCGCTGTTCCGCCTAACAATAAATGACATTTCAGTTTGGCAATGGCGCAGGCGGCCGCAGTTTGCCTGCAATGGTTGGATTGCTGAGCGCCGGCCGTAATGATAGTGTCGCAGCCGTTATCCAATGCATCCTGAATTAAATATTCAAGTTTTCTGGTTTTATTTCCTCCGGAAGCAAGTCCGGTTTGGTCATCACGTTTAATAAAAATATGGTAAGGAGCATATTTTTCAGATAGGTTTTTTAGGCGATGCAGTGGCGTGGGGAAAAACCCCAAATTAAATTTATGTTCTGGCATCCTATTTTTATTTTTAAGCCCTGAATTAATTTTTTTTTATGAAATTAATCTTGATTTTTTTCAATATTTAAAGCCTTTAACATCTATATTGATATTTTTTAGTTTCTCTTTCAAGGCTTCATATTCAATTTCTGTAATGACGTTACGTTCTTTCAGAAAGTTTAGATTTTCTATTTGTTTTTCAACAGGTAAATCGATGTCAATAACGGCATATTTTTCCTTCAGATAAGCGAAGGTTTTTGTTTTAAGTGTTTCCAGGAATTCATCGATGGCTTCCTTACTGGGATTTCTATCATAAAAATCAATCAAATAGCCGCTTAATGTTGTGATGTACAGCATTTTTTTTCTGCTAAAAATAGTCAGTATCAAAAAGAACACAAAAAGCAAACCGGAAAAAAACTTCCACACCATCAATATTCCAAAGGGAATTTTAAAGATATCCAATACTGCCATAATAAAAATTAACCCAAAAATTATGGAAATCCACAAGTATAGGCGACTGGTTTTGGTTTCCCTTGTAATGGCGTCGGGGATAATTTCATCAAAAGGAATGAAAATTTCTTTGGCATTTAAAAAATTTCCCGAATAAAAAGTGATTCCGTCATATTCAAATTCCACTTTTTTCGAATTAAAGAATCTTTTTTGTTTAAAATCTTCCATTATTAAATGGTTTTTGGTTGATAATTTTTATCCTAAAAAATCAGTTTTCATAAATTCGTAACCTGTTTTTGATTGAATTTAATTCATTTTCCAATTCATCTATTTTCTGCAATAAATTAAATGCAATGTCAATTCCTTCAATATTGATTTCCAAATCCCGGTGCATCCGTATCATTTTTTCAATGTCGGTTATTTTATCTTTATGGATATATTGCGATTCTTCAATAGCGGTGATTTGAATTAGGCCGATTTCATTTAAGCTGTTGAAAAATGACATTTCAACCTTATATAGTTCGCATAATTTATGAAGCGGTATGAAGTTTTCTTTGTTCATGACGGTCTTAATTTATCAAGTTCAGCAAACAATTGTTTTTCTTTTTCAGTAAGGTTTGTAGGTATTTTTATTTGATAAGTAATGTATAAATCACCAAATGATCCTTCTTTTTTATATACGGGAAATCCCTTTCCTTTCAATTTTACTTTGGTGCCGTTTTGTGTTTCGGGCGCTATTTTCAGTTTTGCTTTTCCGTCAAAAGTATCCACGGTTATTTCTCCGCCCAAGATGGCTTTATACAAATCCAGATCAACTGTTGTGTGTAAATTGTCGCCATCCAATTTGAATTTGGTGTTATTTTCGATGAAAAACGTGATGTTTAAATCGCCTTTCGGGCCGCCGTTAATGCCTTCGCCGCCGTGCCCTTTAATTTTTATGACCTGTCCGTTTTTAACGCCTGCCGGTATGGTAAGCCGAATATTTTTTCCGTTAATTGTTAAAGTCCTTTGATGGGTGGTGTACACGTCTTTTAAGTTGAGGTGCAATTCAGCGTTGAGGTCCTGTCCCCTAAATTTTACGCCACCGGTTCTTCCTCTTGATGAAGAACGGCCGCCAAACATAGATTCAAAAAAGTCGGAGTAATCGCCGCCGCCAAAATCGCCAAACGGACTTTGTCTGCCGCTTCCTTGGTATTGTCGCTGCTGTTGTTTTGCTTTTTCAAATTCCTCGGCGTGCTGCCAGTCTTTTCCGTGCTCATCGTATTTTTTTCGTTTTTCCGGATCGCTCAATACCTCGTTGGCTTCATTTATCTCTTTGAATTTACGCTCTGCTTCCTTATCGGAAGGATTTAAATCGGGGTGGTATTTTCTGGCCAATTTTCGATAGGCTTTTTTAATGTCACCTGCGGATGCATTTTTATCAATGCCCAAAATTTTATAATAATCTATAAAAGCCATTTTTCTTTGTTTATGGAAATCTACCTAAATTTACGAAAAATATGTTTAACTGTTTATTTGTTTAAAGTTTATTTATATATTCAATTTTTAACAATTCAACCAATAACATTTCAACTTTTAAAATTTAACAAATAACAAATAACATTTCAACATTTAGCTTAAAAATAACTGTCGAATTGTCACCTAATATATTTTGGCGTGATATTCGTTAAAAAAATAATATGAGTAAAACAAACGTATCGTATAAGTGGGCCTTTAACGAATTTATTTGGCCACGTAAGAAAATTATTTTTATTGGAATCATCTTAATCATTGCCAAAAGTTTGGCCGGATTGGTGTTGCCTTATGCCAGTAAAAATTTGATTGATGATGTAATTCCGTCTAAGGATATGCATGCATTGACAATATTACTTGTGGTGGTTTCTTTTTCTATTTTAATTCAGGCGGTAACTTCTTTTGAGCTTACGCGTTTGTTAAGTGTTGAAGCCCAGCATTTAATATCTGTATTAAGGGCGAAGGTGCAAAGAAAACTGCTTACGCTGCCCATCAGTTTTTTCGACAATAATAAATCCGGAGCACTCGTTTCCCGTGTGATGAATGATGTGGAAGGCGTACGTAATTTGGTGGGAACCGGTTTGGTGCAGTTGGTTGGCGGTTCCATTACTGCGGTGATCTCATTGGTGATTTTAATTAAAATTAATGCTTTAATGACCGTTTTTGTGCTGGTGCCAGTCGCCATTTTTGCGATTGTGGCGATGAAGGCTTTTGGGTATATCCGCCCTATTTTTAGGGATCGCGGAAAAATTAGCGCCGAAGTTACAGGCAGGCTGACAGAAACTTTAAACGGGGTTCGGGTAATTAAAGGATTTAATGCTGAAGACCAGGAAAATAAAACTTTTGAAGAAGGCGTGGAACGTTTGTTTTTGAATGTAAAAAAGAGCTTAACGGCCACAGCGTTGATTACCAGTTCTTCCACTTTTTTGCTCGGATTGGCTTCCGCAGGCATTATGGGAATTGGCGGTTATTTTATTATGAATAACACCATGACCATTGGTGAATTTGTGTCGTTTACGCTGTTTTTGGGCTTTATGATTGCCCCAATTGTGCAAATGAGCAATATTGGCAGCCAGTTAACCGAAGCGATGGCGGGACTTGACCGTACACAGGAATTGATGGAAATGACGGAAGAAGACAATCCGGAAACGAGAACAGTTGTGTTGGAGGAAATTGTTGGAGATATGGTTTTTGAGGATGTTTCTTTCAGCTATGAAAAAAGCAAGGAAGTGCTGCATCATATTTCATTTAAAGCGCCATCAGGAAGCGTAACGGCTTTGGTGGGTTCTTCGGGTTCAGGAAAAACAACGATTGCCGGATTGGCGGCGTCATTTTTAAATCCGACCGAAGGAAAAGTTACGGTTGACGGCATCGATTTATCCACCGTAAATTTAAGCAGTTTCAGAAGTCATTTAGGCGTTGTGTTGCAGGACGATTTTCTATATGAAGGCACCATTCGCGAAAATATATTGTTTCCAAGGCCAAATGCTACGGAAGCTGAGGTTTTGGCAGCCGTAAAAGGCGCTTATGTGAACGAATTTACGGACCGGTTTGAAGATGGATTGGATACCGTAATTGGCGAGCGCGGCGTTAAATTATCGGGTGGCCAGCGCCAGCGAATCACCATTGCACGAGCCTTGCTTGCTGATCCTAAAATCATTATTTTAGATGAAGCCACTTCAAATTTGGATACGGAGAGTGAATCTTTTATCCAGAAAAGTTTGCATATTTTAATGAAAGACAGGACTACATTTGTGATTGCGCATAGGTTAAGCACCATTCAAAAAGCCGATCAAATTTTGGTGATTGAAAACGGAAATATCGTTGAGCAGGGCGGCCACGAAGAATTAATTGCCAAACAAGGCAGGTATTACGATTTATACACTTACCAAAGCAGGATTTAAAAACTGCCTAAAAATGTAGGGACAGGTCGCGACCTGTCCGTTCAAAAAAGCAAAAGTGTTTATTTATTTTCTAAAGTGTTTTTTTAATATGCTAAGGTTAAAGTGTAAATAAAAAAATGCCCCCAATTTAAAAACTGAGGGTAATTTTTCTTTTTCTTTTGTTTTATTGCAATTTTCCAATAATTGCTTTTTCATAGTAAAATAGCATTTAAATGTTGCTAATAACGGCATACATTAAATAAAAGCTCGACAGCATTGTTAAAAGAATCACCAAAGCAATGATGACAATTTGGGTATTTTTCTGCTGAATAGAATTGATTGTGGTTCTTAAAAATCTTTTCATAAATTTCAACGGTTTTAAATTAGAAATGGTAAGGCGAATTTAAAATCATCATTTCTTTAAAACACAATCTCGCATTATAATGAGATGATTATTTTTTTTATCTCACAAACGGTATTTTGTTTATATTTGACTTATGATGTTAAAGAACAGGATTTTAACCGCGGGTTTATTTTTATTTACGACATTGACGTTTTCGCAATCGGTTTATGTTGGAAAAATTGATGATATATCCTACACTTCTTTGGACAGCGCAAACAATGCTGTTTACGCTTTTTTTAAGGATTACTACAAAAAAATTGACCTGGAAACTTTTGAAACAGACAGCGTAAAAATTGTTGTTGACCCTCAATTTGATTTCAAGGCATATAAACCTTTGGTTGTGAATGCCAAACATTATTTTGTGCATACGATGGGCGGCCTTGTTTTTGCCTTACAAAATGACACAATTAAACGCATTGACAATTCCTTTAACCATAAAATGCAAATCAATTCTAATATCTTTGTTTATGATGATAAAATACTAAGATATGGAGGTTATGGTTTTTGGAGCGCACGAAATTTTTTTACCTATTTCGATACCGATTTGCTGGAATGGGAAACCATAAGTCCAGTTAATTCGAAAGAAGTGCCCAAGGGAACTTTTGACGGATTGTATATTTTGGACAAAGATGACGCCTATTTTTTTAATGGTAAAAGCATTGACAATTTTAATAAAACGGAAATGTATTTTAACAATGAAGTATGGAAATACAATTTGAAATTAAATTCTTGGAGTTATCTTGGAACAAGCGATTTTATTGATTTAACCAATTTTGCCCATCCAATACGTTATAAAAAAACGTTATTGGTGCTTTATACCAATGGCATGTCGACCATAGATTTGGGCAATAACAAACACTCAAAATTTAAGCACGGTAAATATTCCAACAATGTGATAGCGTCTTTAAATCATTATTTTTTGAATGACCGGTTTTATTTTTTCACTTTCAGATCAAATAGTGCTAATAATAATGTCTATTTAAGAAGCGCCAGTGAAAATGAATTTATCGGTGAATTCATTTCTGCACAAGCATTTTACAGCAATCATAATTTATTAAAAGGTTCTTTTTCATTGGCGGCCGGCATCTTATTGATGGCGCTGTTGGGCAATGTTGGTTTTAAGCAATTCAAAAAAAGGAAGAAAATTGTTTTGTTGGACAATGGCCTTCGGTATCAAAATAAATTTATCGAGTTCGACCAAAAAGCGATGGAGATTTTAAAATTGTTGGTTTTGGGCAAGGAAGTAAGTTCCAATAAAATTTTAAGCATTGTTGAAGAAAAACAATATAGTGCTGCCCATAACGAGCGCATTAAAGTCCAGAAACTCGAAGAAATCAATCTGAAAATTAAAACACTACTTAGTTTTAACGGTGATATTATTCAGTCTAAAAAATCTGAAACAGACAAAAGAATACGTCAGTATTTTATCAATCAGAATTTATTTTTTCTGTCTAAAAAAGACAAATAAAATAAATTAGTCATCGTGCAAATTGTACAATGGCTGTTTTTAGCGATTTTTTTGCAAATTTGCATATTGATATTTAGTAAATGACCAAAAACACGCTTCCCGTTTCAAACGATCCTGCACAAGAGCAATTGTTGCTGAAAGCCAAGATTAACCTTTTGCAGCAAGAACTTAATAATATTGAACAAAAAATAATTGCTTTTGAAGCCATTTTACGTTCTCATTTGACCAATGAAATTATAGAAGAACAAGAGTTGACGGTACTTTACAAAAAAGTGCAACTGGCAAAAAAGGATAAACGCTTTGCGCAAAAAAAGAAGGGAAAGAATTTTAAGGATTTGGAGGGTTTAAAAGTGATTTCCAAAAACAACGTAAATGCAACAAATGTTGTCAATCAAAAAGAAAAAAAGCGACTGTATAGGGAAGCCATGCTTTTTGTGCATCCCGATAAATTTTCGATGCACCACGAAAAAATTGACCTCGCCACAGAAGTGACCACCAAATTGATAGAAATTTACCAAACCGGCAATTTGGCCGAATTACAAATTTTCCATACCCATATTTTTTCCGGAAATGCGATGATGCATTTCCCTGAATTTTCTGAAAAAACGGCCAAAGATGATGCTTATTTACAAAACAAACTTCTGAAATTGGAAAAACAATTGCATGCCGCCAAGAACAAACACACTTATAAAGTGCTTACGGAATATGAAAATCCGCTGACGTTTATTGATGAGCTAAAGGAATATTACCAAGACCGAATTTTTAAATTGAAAAAAAGAACAAGAAAAGCAACTATGTTTGATTTGCAGTAAATTAGCTTATTGTATTTATGGTTTTGAAAAGGTTTTTTATTGAGTTGAATTTAAATTTTAGCCAGGTATTTTTGCCTAAAAATGGTCTTCATCATGGTTAAGCAACATTTTTGTCTTTGAAATTTTTTATTTCTTTCAACTCATTTTCTTTATTTTCAATTTCTTCCTCAATATCAAAATCATCTTGCAATCCGAGCCAAAATTTAGCGGAGTTGCCAAAATATTTGCTTAACCTTAAGGCTGTATCTGCAGTTATTCTGCGATTTCCTTTGATGATTTCTGAAATACGGGTTTGCGGAATTTTTAAATCCTTTGAAAGTCGGTACGCTGTTATTTCTAAAGGTTCAAGAAATTCGTAAAACAGGATTTCACCAGGATGTACATTTGCTAATTTTTCCATTTTTATGCTTTTTAATGATAATTAATTATTTCTGTTTCGTGGGCATTTCCATTCTCCCAAACAAAAATAATTCGCCATTGTTTACTAATTCGTAAACTGCAAAATCGACTCAGATTTCCGGTAAGTTTTTCAAGTCGATTCGATGGTGGAATTTTCAAATCCAGAATGTCTTGGGAATTATTGAGCATCCTTAATTTTCGCCGCCCTACATTTTGAATTTCCAGAGGGATTTTTTTCGCCCTAATTCCATTCCAAATTTTTTCTGTCTCTTTCGATCCAAAGGATACAATCATATCTTTTACGTTACTAACGTCAAAAGTAACTAATTTATATTGATTATCAAAATATTTCTATTTCAAAATCAATGAGTTAGAAAAAGGTTTAATTTGATTTGTAATTTTTCCTTATTGCTTCTTCAACAAATTTAACATTTCAAAATTAAAGATCTTTTTTGAATCTTTAAGGATCCAGAAAATCACCACACTTATGAAAGCGGCAAAAAAGCACCATACTGAAGTAAGATATTGCATAAAAAAGAGTGCAGAAATTAAACAAGACAAAAACATCAAACCACCTAAATAATGCATTCTTTTAATGCTCGAAACGAAAAGCGGCGTAATCGTGGTGCTTATTCCGGTGAAAGTGTACACCCTATTCCGGACTAAACTGGACAGTTATTTTGATGTTGATTTCTGATTATAAAATTAGACAAAATTTTTTAGT